>Ga0247809_1000009_pt1 | contig 195547 bp, 190 predicted proteins | sample UWRJL104311B1_FD_180951 | JGI IMG/M metagenome (GOLD analysis project Ga0247809, IMG submission 180951) | Plant litter microbial communities from Arlington Agricultural Research Station in Wisconsin, United States - UWRJ-L104-311B-1 | ecosystem: Environmental > Terrestrial > Plant litter >... | reverse complement strand
ATATCCTGAACAACTTGAAGCTTAAAAGACATAGTGTAATCTTTCTGTGTGCGCTTTACATAGCGCAATGCTTGATCTTTTTCCATAATGATACTTTTTGTGTATCGCTATTTCAGGACAAGACATAAACCCATAAAAAAACCGCCAATCTCACGAAAGGCGGTTTTTTATTAATCCTTAATTTCATTTCCATTTTTATCATAGAAATGATATTCTAAAAACGTGTAAGCGTCACGAGGTATGATTTTCACCCACTTCTTATACTCAAAAAACCATTTTGAGCGTAATGATGGAAAACCTTTAGTAAGGTATGCTGCCACAAAAGGATGCGCATTTAGCACTATTTTTTTATGGACTTTTAATATTCTTTCAATGTCAGAAGATATCTTATCGACTATCAAAATTGGTGCTTCGATTTCCCCATTTTCATTGTTAGGGTCTTCTTCTCTGGTTTTGATATTTACTTCTGGTCTTACTCTTTGTCTTGTGATTTGGACTAATCCAAATTTACTCGGAGGCAAGATTTTGTGTTTGGCTTTATCGTCGCTCATTTCGTCTCTCAAAAATTCGTAAAGTGTTTTACGATTTTCTGGATTTGACATATCAATAAAATCGACAACTATGATGCCTCCCATATCGCGGAGACGAAGTTGTCTTGCCACTTCTGCAGCGGCGATCATGTTAACTTCCAGCGCGGTGTCTTCTTGATTTGTAGCTTTATTTGAACGGTTGCCGCTGTTCACGTCAATAACGTGCAAGGCTTCTGTGTGTTCAATGATCAAGTAAGCTCCTTTGCTCATCGATACTGTTTTACCGAAGGAAGTTTTGATTTGTCTTTCTATGTTATATTTTTCGAAGATAGGCGTGTCGTTTGATTGATAAAACTTAACTATTGATTGCTTTGAAGGTGCAATTTCTTGCAGATAATCCTTCGTTTCGTTGTACAACTCTTCGTCATCTATATGAATTCCTGTAAAGGTATCATTAAAAACGTCTCTTAATATCGAAGAAGCTCTGTTGAGCTCTCCCAATACTTTTGACGGATGATGAGCAGCTGGTAATTTTTTACACATTGCAGTCCATCTGCTGAGCAGATTCTGCAAATCTTTGTCTAGTTCGGCTACTTTTTTGCCTTCTGCTACTGTTCTCACAATAACACCAAATCCTTTTGGTCTGATTGACTGCACAAGTCGTTTAAGACGATCTTTTTCTTCTTTGGATTCTATTTTTTGTGATATAGAAACTCTGTCAGAAAAAGGAACGAGAACAATAAATCTACCGGCAAGAGAAAGCTCTGAGCTGATTCTTGGGCCTTTTGTAGATATAGGTTCTTTGACAACTTGAACTAAAATTGACTGATTTGCGTTAATTACATCTGTAATAATTCCGTCTTTGTCAATTTCTTTCTCGAAAGGAAAGTTTTTTAGGGAGAAATCTTTTATTTTACCTGCGCTTACAAGTTTGATGAATTTCAGTTGGGAAGCTAAATTGGGACCCAAATCGTGATAATGTAAAAAGGCATCTTTTTCAAAGCCAACATTTACAAAAGCAGCATTTAATCCCGCAACTGGTTTTCTGATTTTGGCAACAAAAATGTCACCAACCTGAAAGTTGCTTTTTTCTTCTTCTTTGTGTAATTCAACGAGTTTTCCATCTTTCAATAAGGCAAAATCTACGGCTTCCGAACCAGATCTGATGATCAGTTCTTTATTCACACTGTAAATTTTTATCCAAGGTGGTTGTCGGTTTTTAGTTCTGGGTTGTTAGAAAATCTGCCAACTGCCAACTATTAACTGCCAACTAAACAAGGATGGATTAAACAATTATTTAACAGGTATTGTACCCGGAGAATTTCAGTCTGCAGTTGTCAGCTTCCAGTTGTTTCAGCGAACTGGTTGCTGCAATCTGACATCTGCTGTCTGATTTTCAATTTCAATGAACTTTTTAGAATTCTTTATAAAAAGAAAAAAGTAGTCAGACTACTTTTTCTTCTTGTGACGGTTAGCTCTCGCTCTTTTTTTACGTTTGTGCGTTGCTACCTTATGTCTTTTTCTTTTTTTACCACTTGGCATGTTGTGAAAATTTTAGTGATTAATAATTAGTTTACTTTTGTTTCAGTATTCGTTTTAACTCCTTCAACAAAAACCTTAGCTGGTTTAAATGCAGGAATATTGTGTGCAGGAATTTTTATTGTAGTGTTTTTCGAGATATTTCTACCTGTTTTTTCAGCTCTTGTTTTGATGATGAAACTACCAAAACCTCTTAAGTAAACATTATCTCCAGTTTCTAAAGAGTTTTTAACTTCGTCCATAAAAGACTCAACTGTTGCTTGAACATCACCTTTTTCAAGGCCTAATTTTTCTGAAATTTTCGCAACGATATCTGCTTTCGTCATTTTCTTTCGTATTTAATTTATTGTGTAAAATTTTGAGGTTGCAAATATATGAATTAAAAAAACAATATTTCAACCATAAACGATTAAAATTTAATAACATAAACTTTTACTTTTGCTAACCAAATTTAAACAATGACTTTCTCTAATTCCTTAATCCAATGGTATTTACAAAATAAGCGCGATTTGCCATGGCGAAATACGCAAAATCCATATCACATTTGGCTCTCAGAAATCATGTTACAGCAGACTAGAGTTGCCCAAGGATTGCCTTATTTTTTGTCTTTTACCGATTCATTTCCAACAGTTTTTGATTTGGCTGAAGCCAATGAAGAACAGGTTTTGAAATTGTGGCAGGGATTAGGCTATTATTCTCGCGCCAGAAATCTTCACGGCACTGCAAAACATGTGGCTTCTGAATTGGGTGGCATTTTTCCTGATAATTATATTGATTTGCTTAAGTTAAAAGGAGTGGGGGAATATACAGCTGCTGCAATCGCGTCTTTTTCTTATGATGAAGCGGTTCCAGTTGTTGATGGAAATGTTTTCAGGGTTTTGTCGCGTTATTTTGATATTGAAACTGATATTGCTTCCAGCGGTGCAAAAAAAGAATTTACAGAATTAGCTAGAGAATTAATGCCAAAAGATAATCCAGCGATTTTCAACCAAGCGATTATGGAATTTGGCGCGCTACAATGTGTTCCTAAAAATCCAAATTGTGAAATCTGTGTTTTGAATTCAGGATGTTTGGCTTTAAAGTATAATAAAGTAGGCCAGCTTCCTGTCAAGTTAAAGAAAACCAAAGTCAGAAATCGCTATTTTAATTATATAGTCTTTTCGGATGAAAATCAAGACCTTATTATAAGGAAGCGAGTTGAAAAAGGAATTTGGCACAATTTATATGAATTTCCGCTGATTGAAACTGAAGCAGATTTTGGTTTTGAAGCTGTTTCTGAATTGATTTTAAAAGAATATCAAGATAAGATGGATATTCTTTCTATAAAGCCATTAAATAAAAGTAAGATTTTACATAAATTATCCCACCAGCACTTATTTATTGATTTTTATAAGGTAGAAGTAAAAGGAATTCTAAAAGACGCAATAACTTATGAATCAATGATTTCATATCCTTTTCCAATTGTAATTTATAATTTTATCGAAAAAGATTTGCTTTAATATTTCTTTTTTAATAGAAATTGTTATATTTGGTGGTTTATTAACTCCCCACGAAAAAATGAACGGTACATTAAATAAAGTGATTTTAATTGGGCATCTTGGCGACGAAGTCAAAATGCATTATTTTGAAGGTGGTAACTGTATTGGAAGATTTCCTCTAGCTACCAACGAAATTTACATCAACAAGCAGACTAACGAGAAAATTGCGTCAACAGAATGGCACAATCTTGTTGTAAGAAACAAAGCTGCTGAAATATGTGAGAAATATTTGTCAAAAGGTGATAAGATTTATGTTGAAGGAAGAATAAAATCCCGTCAATGGCAAACAGAAGAAGGGATTACAAAATATACAACTGAAATTCAAGTTACTGAATTTACTTTTCTTACAACTAAGAAAGATATCGATTCAGGAAAACACGGATCTTCAGTGGATGCAAAAACTGCCAACTTCGACAGTAATTCTTCAGATAGCGCAAAAGACGATTTCCAATATTAATTAAATGAGCAGAAAAATCATTGCAGCTTTTGCATGCGGTTTGATTTTTGCCTCCTTTGGAAGCTGTAAGGACGAAACAATCCCAAAGCCAGCAGGAATGTTGCGGCTTGAATATCCAATGCCAGAATATGCCAACTTTGAGAATGATTGTCCTTTTGTTTTTGATATAAATGAAGAAGCGGTGATTTCTGATAAAGGAAATTGCAACTTTACGATTACTTATCCAAAGATGAAAGCGACCATTTATCTGACTTACAAGCCAGTAAAAAATGATATTGATGATCATCTTCGAGATGCGCAAAAACTGACTTACAAGCATACAATCAAAGCTGATGATATTGTAGAACAGCCTTTTGTAAACCCAGAAAGAAAGGTTTATGGGATGTTTTATAATGTTGGAGGAAATGCGGCGACGAATTCACAATTTTATGTGACTGACAGTATTAGGCATTTTGTCACAGGTTCTGCATATTTTTATGCAAGGCCTAATTTCGACTCGATTATGCCGGCGTCAAATTATGTCAAGCGCGACATGCAAATGATTATGGAAACATTACGCTGGAAAAAATAAATCATAAAAAAAGAGAACTAAATTTAGTTCTCTTTTTTTATTTATGGTTGGAAATGAATTAAGCGCTTTTGGCTTTTTTCTCGTCAGCTGCGCAAGATTTTTTTCCTGAGCAACAAGCTGGTTTTGCCTCTTTTGATTTTCCATCGTGGCAAGAAGCTTTGTCCTCTTTTTTCTTTTTTTCTTTTTCCTTCTCTTTGTAAAGCATCGCTTTGTCAGCAGAAGATTTTACGTTTGAAACTTTGTAAGTTTCACCGCCTGCAACAGCTTCTACAGTTTCAACCAAAGTTTCTGGAGTTTGTTTCGCAGAATTATAAGATATAGTAGCTGTTTTTTTATCAAAATCGACTTTTGCTTCTTGAACTCCGTCAAGGCTTGCCAATTTTTTCTCAATAGTCTTTGCGCATCCAACCGCACAAGACATTCCGTCGATTGTGAAGCTTGCTGTTTGCAAGTTTTCAGCAGTTGCTTTTCCAGCTGTTGTATCTTTTGCAGTCTCAGTCGGTTCGCCTGCTTCTGTTGGTTTTGTTTCGTTTTTGCAACTTACGAACATCACGCCAGAAAGAGCAAGAACTAATAATGATTTAGAAAAATTCATAGTATTATAATTTATTTGAATTAACAATTCCTTTGAATTGCAAAGGTTTACAAAATTAATAAAAAAAGAAACCAAAAATCCATTAAAATAATAGAATTTTGGACTTCAAAATTTAGTTATGAAAGCAATCCAATCCAAATGGTTTTTTTTGATTCTTCTTTCTCTGATTTGGGGAAGTTCTTTTATCCTGATCAAAAAAGGATTGGTTGGGTTGAGTCCGTATCAATTAGGTTCGTTACGAATTATTTTTGCGGCGACTTTTCTTTTAATTATAGGTTTTAAAAGCTTGACGAAGATAAAACAGCATCAGTGGAAATTTATTGCACTGACAGCCTTCATGGGAACTTTTTTTCCAGCGTATCTTTTTTCAATTGCGCAACAACACATTGACAGTTCAATTAATGCGATTTTAAATTCTTTGACACCATTAGGAACTTTAATTATCGGCGCTACGATTTTTGGATTAACTTTTCAAAGGAGACAGTTTTTTGGAGTAATTATCGGTCTTTGCGGAAGCGCATTGTTAATTTTAAACGGCGCTGCAAATCATCCAGGACAAAATTATTGGTTTGCAATTTTGTCGATTATTGCCGCAATGTGTTATGCTGTAAATGTGAATTTGATCAAAAAATATCTTTCTGATTTGAGTCCGTTGAGCATTACGACGGGAAATTTTGCAGTTTTGCTTGTTCCTGCTTTGGTGATTTTAAACTGTACCAATTTCTTTGAAGTTGTCCATTTGGCTGAAGTGAAAACATCAATGTTTTTTATTGGCATTTTGGCGATTATGGGAACTTGCGTCGCGAATGTTATTTTCTTCAGGCTGATTCAAATTTCTTCGCCAATTTTTGCTTCTTCAGTAACTTATTTGATTCCGGTTGTGGCTTTTTTCTGGGGAATGTTTGATGGTGAAATGCTTTCTCCATTTCAGTTTTTAGGAGCTTTGATTGTTTTGGCAGGCGTTTATTTGTCGGCTAGAAAGTAATTTTGCAATAGGCAATAGGCAATAGGCAATAGGCGAGTTTGGGCTGAAGTTTCTAAAAATACTGCACTTTATCGCTAGCCCAGATGCTGCAATTGTTTGAGCTCTTAAACCTGTGACCAAACAGGTTTAAAGCGAGTTGCTGCAGCAGGAGAAATGTTTAAAAAAATACTGCTGTTTCGCTTCAAAAAAAGAAAATTCCTGTATTTGATTTTCTTGTAAATAAAAAAGACTGCCATTTCTGACAGTCTTTAATTTGAAATATTTATTATTTAGATTTTGAAATCAGCGTCAGTTACACCTTCGTTGATTTTAACATCTGTCGTGTTCAATTCAATTTCGATTCCAACGTTAAGAGATGTTTTGTAAGGAACTTTCACGCCTTTCACATCTTTGTAGTCAGAGAAAGAAACCACTTGCGTCATTTGCTGTCCTTGAACTTCGTCAGTTTCTGACTGCGCCAATTTTAAGCCAGTTGCAACGTCATAATAAAGTGTTTTTTTGCCGTCTTTAACTGCATAAGCGTCTTTACCGTTGATTGTTTCGATTCCTGTTAAAGCAACGCCAGTTTTTGAAGCCAACGTTAATTCTGGGAATGGCGAAGCGTAGAATTTTGCTTCAGCGATTTTTTCAGCATCATAATCTGTTTTTTGACCTTGAGCTGATTCATATCCTTTAGTTCCGTCGAAAACATCTTTGCTTAATGTTTGTCCCATTCCAGTTACTTCGTCTAATTTTTTACCAGAAGTTGTAGATTTTCTAACCATTGTGATGGCGATTCCTTGCACTGTTCCTGTTAAAGTCGAAGCGATTGATTTCACTGATTTTGCATTTTTTTCACCGCCTACAGCTTTGATATAATTTTCAAAAACTGTTTTTGTAGTTACTCCGGCTGGCACCGATTTTTTTGTAACTGGCTTGTCAATTGCATTACCAAATTTGTCAAAATAGAATATTGGCATTCCAAGTTTTTCTAGTCCTGGCAATACTTCGCTTCCTTTTCCGGTGATTACTACTCTGGTGTTTTCAGTCAAGAAATATTTATTTGCTACTCTTTGAACGTCTTCAGCAGTTACTGCATTGATGTTTTTGATGTAGTTTTCATAGAAATCAGCAGGAAGACCTTGTGTTTTTGCCAATAAAGCATAACGAGCTATAGTTCCTGGTTTTTGGATTTGCATTACGAAGTTTCCGATGTAACCTGCTTTTACGTTTTTCAACATTTCAGGAGACACTTTTTCAGTTCTGATTTTTTTCAATTCTTTGAAAAATTCAACAACTGCGCTATCTGTTACTGCATTTCTAACTTGTGTTGCCGATTTGAATTTTCCAACATATTTGTCACCGCGGATGCTTGAACGAGCGCCATAAGTCCAACCGTGGGCTTCTCTCAAGTTCATGTTTAAGTAACTGTTGAAATCTCCACCAATTACTTGGTTTGCCAAAAGTGCTGCGAAATAATCTTTGTCAGTCATTTTCAAATTTGAAACATTCACCAAAGCAATTTCTGATTGAACTGCATTTGGCATGTCGATAAAGTTGATTTGAGTATACTGAACGTCTTTTGGATCTGCATAAGAAACTGCAGGAGCAGTCGCTGATTTCCAAGAACCAAAATATTTCTCAACTGCATTTTTAACGTCTTTGAATTTAACGTCGCCAATAACTACTAAGTAAGCATTTGCTGGAACAAAGTAAGTATTGTAATTTTTAACAGCATCTGCCAAAGTCACTTTGTTGATTGTTTCTTCGCTCAAAAATTCTCCACTAGGATGATTTTTGCCATAGACCAATACATTTTCAACTCTTGCGGCTACAGTAGCAACGCTTTTTTCTTGAGATTTTAAACCTTCAATAAGTTTTGCTTTTTCTTTGTCAAATTCTTCTTGTGTGAAAACAGAATTTATAGCTCCGTCAGCCATCAATTCAAGAATTTTGTCAGCATATTTTGAAAGTCCAGAAGCATTTGCTCCGCTTGCGTTGAAGCTGATGTTTGCTCCTAAAAAGTCTACTTCTTCGTTAAAAACATCTTTCGACATTTTTTTAGTTCCAGTTCCAATCAATTCGCTTGTGATATCTGCAACTCCTTTTTTATCGCCTTCTGCATAAGGTGCATTGTCGATTGTCAAGTCATAAGAAACTCTTGGAAGCTTGTTGTTTTCAACAACCATTACTTTCAATCCGTTTTTTAATTCAAAAGTTTGCGGTTTTCCGATATTGATTACCGGCGCTGGTCCTGGTTTTGGCTGTGGCCTGTCTTGTGCTTGCATAATTACTGTTAAAAACAAGCTTGATAAAATAAATATTTTTTTCATGATGTATATCTTAGTTTTGAGCTTTGTCTTTTGCTGGTACATAATCTAAAATCAATCTTTGGTTTGGGCTCAGGTATTTTTTTGCAACTTCTCTGATTTCCTCGCGTGTGATTGAACGGTAAATTTCATTTTCAGTGTTAATCAAGTTAACATCTCCATATAACAAATAAAATGAAGCTAGGTTTTCAGCAATACCTTCAACACTTGAATTGCTGTTTACATAATTGCTTTCAATTACATTTTGTAGTTTTTGGAAATCTTTTTCAGAAATTAATTCCGTTTGAAGCTTAGTGATTTCTTCGTCGATTTCTTTTGTAAGGCCTTCAAGCGTCGTTGGAGCCATTGGCATTCCATAAATGAAATAAACGCCATAATCTTCCTGGCTATAGTTGAAAGCGCCGATCTCTAAAGCCATTTTCTTTTGGTCAACGATTTTTTTGTACAATCTAGAGCTTTTTCCTTCGCTTAAGATTGATGAAATCATGTCAAGAACTTTAGCATCACGAGTTTTCATTGATGGCGTTCTGTAAGCAGTTACCAACATCGGAAGCTGAATATTTGGATCTTCGTAAGTTGCTTTGATTGTTTGAGTTATCGGATCTTCAGTAAAAACTGTTTTTTTAAGATCTGTTTTTCCTTTAGGAATTGATCCAAAATATTGTTTTACCCATTTGATTGTTTGTGCATAATCAATGTCTCCGGCAACCACAAGAACTGCGTTGTTCGGAACATAGAATTTTTTATTAAAGGCTTGAAATTCTTCCAAAGTTGCAGCATCTAAATGTTCCATAGAACCAATTGGAGCCCAACGATAAGGGTGTTTTTTAAACATATTTTGTTTCACCGCTGTAAAAAGATTTCCATAAGGCTGGTTGTCAACACGAAGTCTTTTTTCTTCTTTAACAACCTCGTTTTGAGTGTCAACACCGATTTGGTTGATCACAGGATGCATTAATCTTTCAGACTCCATCCACAAACCTAGCTCTAAGCTATTTGAAGGAAAAACTTCAAAATAATAGGTTCTGTCATCAGAAGTGTTTGCATTGTTTTTTCCTCCGTTTCCAGAAACGATTTTAAACCAATCTCCACGGGCGATATTTTTTGTTCCTTCAAATAAAAGGTGTTCAAAAAAGTGAGCAAAACCAGTTCTTTCTGGGTTTTCATCTTTAGCGCCAACGTGGTACATTACAGAAGTAATTACAACTGGAGCCGATTTGTCTTGATGCAAAATAACATGAAGACCATTTTCAAGTGTATATTCTTCAAAAGCCACTTTTTGAGCTGAAGCAACACCGCCGAGCATGAGAACAGAACTCAAAGCCATTAATGATTTTTTCATAACGATTAATAATTTGTTATTGATTTTGATATAAGTAGACCAAAATTGTGTTTTGTTACGCCAAATTTAGCTTTTTTAAATTTAATTACTTATATTAAGGAATATTTTATGCTAAAGTGCTGTCAATTTGAAAGATGCAAAAATATTTTTAGGATGGATTGCAGGTTTGAGAAATAGTTGTATATTTGCAACCTTAAAAATTAACTAAACATCATTGTTATGTACGCAATCGTAGAGATAGCAGGGCAACAATTTAAAGTAAGCAAAGACTTAAAGGTTTATGTTCACCGTTTGGCTGACAAAGAAGGAGATGCAATTTCATTTGCAAAAGTTCTTTTGTTAGACGATAATGGCACAATCACTTTAGGCGCCCCGGCTGTAGAAGGTGCTTCTGTAGAAGCTAAAGTGTTACAACACTTAAAAGGAGATAAAGTAATCATCTTCAAAAAGAAAAGAAGAAAAGGTTACAAAAAGAGAAATGGACACCGTCAATATTTGACTCAAATCCAAATTTCTGGTATCACTTTCCCAGGTGCTAAAAAAGAGAAAGCTGCTCCTAAAAAAGAAGCTGCTCCGGTAACTGAAGAAGCTGAAGCTCCAAAGAAAAAAGCTGTAAAAGCTAAAAAAGAAGAAACTCAAGAATAATTAACATTTAAAACTAATACGTCATGGCTCACAAGAAAGGTGTCGGTAGTTCCAAGAATGGTAGAGAATCAGAATCGAAACGTTTAGGTGTTAAGATTTATGGTGGTCAAGCTGCAATCGCTGGGAACATCATCGTTAGACAAAGAGGTTCTAAACATAATCCAGGTGAAAACGTTTACATGGGTAAAGATCATACTTTACATGCAAGGGTTGATGGAGTTGTTAAGTTCCAGAAAAAAGGAGATAACAAATCTTTCGTTTCTATTCTTCCATTCGAAGCATAAGAAATCAAGATTTTTGATATTGAAAAGCCTGTTCGAAAGAATGGGCTTTTTTGTTGGTTAATATTTATACAAATAAAAAATCCATAGCGATGAACTATGGATTTTTTGTTTAATGCTATATTCTATGAAATTTTTTCTTGTCTTCTCAACAATAGATAACCTAAAAAAGTACCTCCGATTAAACCAAAATAAATGTTTTCATTAATTGGCGTGGCTGGAGTTTCGTCATCGACATCTTCATCAAATCCGGTCTGGGCAAATACTCCAGAAGAATTTAGAAGTGTGAAACATAAGGTGATTATAGCTATTTGTTTTGTAAATTTTATCTTTTTCATAAGGCAATTATTTTACTGTTAATTTTTGTGTGGCCGTTTTTCCGTCGCTGTTTATTTTTACAATATAAATTCCAGAAGCTAATTGTGCCTTTGGTTCTACCTTATATTTAGTGCTTGAAGTTTCGCTCACATTGCATTTGATTTCTTGGCCAATTTGATTGAAAACTGTTACTGTCGTTTTTCCTTCGTATGGAATTGCAACCGTGAAAGTATTGTCTAAAACAGGATTTGGATATATGTTGAAATTGGCAGTTTCGAAATCATCGCTTCCTAATAAATTTCCAAAAACGATATCAAAGCGATTTTCTGCATCACTTGAATTTCCTGTAGCTACGCTGAAATTATAAAGCGTTTCAGCGTTGTTTTCAAGCAAAGTTCTAGTGTTGTTAAACTTGTCAAGCAAATAAGTATTAATTCCGTCAAGTCCATTGACACTCAGCTTATAAGTGTAATTTGTGTTTCTGTATAATGTAGTAGCTATTGGAATAATATCTTCTGAAACAGGAAGGTTTCTTCTTTCAAAACTTAAAGTCTTGCCAGAATTTTTTGTTCCAATATTTTCATCTTGATTGATTGGTTTTACGGCATCTTTTTCATCTAAAGAATTGATGTGGCTTGAATCAAAATTTACTATGAAACCATCTGCCACAACTCCATTTTCATTGCCAACATGCATTGTCAGTTTTATTGAAGCAGTTGCATTTTGAGGATTTCTGTATAAAACCGGAGTAGCATTTGAACTTATAAATTTATTTGTTTCTCTAAAAGTCAACGATGCATTTCCATTGGCTTGCGTTTGCACAAAAAAGGCATGGTTCGGTTGCAGATAGCGATTGGCAATCGATCCTTGAACGTTATTTTCATTAGTGTTAACGTTTACAGTAACATAGCTTCCTCTTGTATTTCGAGTCGGATCCCAAACGTAATAAAACTCTGGATTCAAATTTGTAGCCCCTAATAAAACCACCTGCATGTCAACTGGCGCTTGGTAAGGATTTCCTACAAAGCTGAAACCGCCGGCAGTTTGACTCAATCCAGAAACAGTTACATTGCCAGTGGCAATATTTCCTGTAGTTCGAAGCGTCGTGTTTGAAGGCGGTGATGCATTTAAGAATTGATTTACAGTTCTATCACCACGAACCATCAAGCGATAAGGAACTCCTGCGACAAGAGAACCTAAAGTGGAAGTTGCCGCAACCCATGTGCCGTCATTATTATTGTGAGTAAACAAAGAAGGATTATTGCTTCCTGAAGGATCAAAACCATTGGTTTGCGCGCCAATTCCGGTAATATCTGTTCCGATTCCAACCGGATCAGTTGCTGGAGCGCCTTCTTGCCAATTGCTTTGGATTGTTCCGCCAGTAGTTGGCGAACTCATGAATCGGTAAGCTCTTCTCGCGGGAATATACCTTTCTATAGTCATTGTTCCGCTAATGCTTCCGGTAACTTCATCAATAATTGCGGTTGTGCTTGCGTTGCTTTTCAAGGTCAATGCATTTCCTGTTGTAAATAATCCGGCTTCAAGATTTAATATTCCCGTAAGGTTTAAATTGCCTTGCAAAGTCACTCCGGAAGTATTGTAAATAGTTAAATTTCGTACAGTATTTGTGGCAAAAGTATTCGCAGGAATTGTTTGCGAAGCAGTTCCGATCATTACAATAGTTCCGTCAGTAGCGGTGATCGTTCCGTTATTAACAATTGTTCCAGCAATACGAAGATTGCCGTTTCCATTTGTGTTTATTGTTACGCTTGCGCCACTTGCAACAGTAATATTTTTACAATCTGCGTTTCCGTCCGAACCGGTGATAATTGGATAATTATTAGAAACCACAACTGGAATTTCAACATCACGCGTCAAATCAGGAACAATATTGCAAGACCAGTTTGCCGCAGTATTCCAAAAAGTACTTACGGCACCTGTCCAAACATTTGTTGTAATTACTGTAATTGTCACCGCAGTAGAAGTTGCAACACAAGCTCCGTTTGTAACCTGAACTCTATAATAAGTTGTCGCATTTAATACCGGAGTTGTATAATTCGCTGTTGTCCCGCCAGTTCCTGTAGAAACATTGCTCCAGCTTCCTGCTGTATTTGTTGCAGATTGTTGCCATTGGATACTTCCTGTATGTCCACTGAGAGTAAGCGATGTACTGTTTCCTGAACAAATGGTTCTGCTTTGGGAAATGGTTCCTGCATTTGCCGGACTGCTAGTATTTACTTGAATTGCAACAGTGCGGGTTTCTGCGCAAGATTGTCCATTATTGCTAATTACAGCATAATAATATCTAGTTCCTATAACATTTGTAGGAGCCGCATAAGTGCTTAAAGTGGCATTAGGTATTTGAATGCCGCCTGTATTTGAATTTGTAGCATTGGAATACCATTGGTAAGATAAGTTTAACCCTTGTGCAATTACTTCTAATGTAGGAGATGTTTCATTATAACAAGCATTTGTAGCACTTGAAACACCATTTGCAAGACCAGTTTGCCCAATAATTACAGTATTCAGAGAAACGGGATTTGTCAGTGCGGCTCCGACAGGATTTGTAATTGTACAGCGGTAAATACCAATGTCGCCTGCTCCGACAGGGTTTATAACAAGATTGGCTGAAGTAGCTCCAGAGATATTTCCTCCATTGACTAAAGCTATCCCGTTTCTTTCCCATTGGTATTCCAATTCGCTTCCGTCAATTACTACAGAAAAAGTCGCTTGGCCGCCAATACAAGCCACTTTTGATGTTGGCTGAGTGGTAATGATAGGGGACATAATTTGAAAAGTATCTCTATTGTAAGCCATAAAAGCGGGGTCGCTCGTTCCGCTGGGCATTACTTTGAAAGCTGCTGCATTTGCTCTATTTGTAGAATTTATACCAAAGTCGCTTAAATTATAAGCCAGCAAGCGAATGTCTCTCAAATTTCCTCCAATAATTCTTGAGCCGTTGATAACAGTTGTGTTCAATTGTCCACCTTCAGGAAGGGTGAAAAAATCTGTTTTGTATTGCCCAATAACAGGAACATTGCTAAAGTTGACTTGAATTGGATTCCCAACAACGTTTCCTTGCGCATCTACAAAAGAATAAATAGAGTAAGATCCGTCTGTCGGCGATGCCACTTGAGAAACTAAGATATCCGGAATATTGTCATCGATTCCGGATTGCAAAATATTGGTAGCAGTAAATAGCAAAACCGCTGAAGAAGGCAAATTTGTAACACCAGTCCCTAAATTCAGCCCTCTGATGCCGTCAATAAGTACATCGCGAACCGAAAGCCCAGCTACTCCAGGCGCGGTTGGAACTTGAATATTCGCATTTCCATCGATCTTGCTTGCCAGTACGATCAGATTAGGATTTGTGCTTGGTGCAGGAACCGTGCCTTGCAAATCTTTAATCGGCAGGGCTCTGAAATTCTTTTGTTCGTGTGCAATTCCGCGAGTGTTTAATATAGTTTCTGCAGTAGCTGAACCAGTGGAGTACATAGAAGTGCCCACCTGAAAAGCCATAAGGCTGTGGTTGGTATCTGGCTGCAAAGTCGGGTCGTTGCTAGCACTGGCTGAATTCCAATAACCATTAAAATCAGTGACAATTCTGGTTACTGAATTTGTAGTTTTTGTTGCCGCAGGCACAGAAAATGTGTAAGAACTAACAGATGTAGCTGTTCCTACAGTTGTTGTTGCAGTAATTGTGCCTGAAGAAGTCAGTGTAATAGGAACAATTGCGCGAATTTCTGTTGGAGACACATACGTAATTCTCTCAGAATTCACACCGTTGAATTTCACATTAGAAGCGGTGGATGCCATCGCGCTTGTGAAATTTGTTCCGATGATTGTTACCGATGTTCTGTGTGTTATCCTTGTTGGTGAGAAGGACGTTATTGTGGGGGTTTGTGCATAAATTGTCGCTGAAAATAACAACAACCAAAGTAAAGTTTGTTTCTTAAATGTGGTAATTTTTTGAAACTCCATATAAATATTTTTTAATTTATATAAAGTACCAAAAAGATTATCAAAATCTTAATTCAACAATTGTTAAAAAATTCTTACAAAATAATACTTTTGAGATTAGTAACAGTTTCTAAATATTCTTTTAATAAATTAATAATATTTTTAGATTTGAAATAGATTATTTATAAAAAAAATCCGCTCATTTCTGAACGGATTAAAATTTCTTAATTATTGATTCTTAAAAAGTTCTACAAAATATTTATAAAACAAAGGAATAGTTTCAATTCCTTTCAAGTAATTAAATACTCCAAAATGTTCGTTTGGCGAGTGAATCGCATCGCTGTCCAAGCCAAATCCCATCAAGATAGTTTTGCTCTTTAATTCTTTTTCAAACAAGGCTACAATCGGAATACTTCCTCCAGAACGAACTGGAATCGGCTGAACGCCAAAGCTTTCATTATATGCTTTTGCAGCAGCTTGATAACCAATACTGTCAATCGGAGTTACATAACCTTGACCTCCATGATGTGGTTTCACTTTAACCGTCACGCCACTCGGAGCAATGCTTTCGAAGTGTTTTGTAAACAATTCTGTAATAGCATGCCAGTCTTGATTTGGAACCAAACGCATTGAAATCTTAGCAAAAGCTTTGCTAGCAATAACTGTTTTTGCGCCTTCGCCAGTATAACCGCCCCAAATTCCATTTACATCTAAAGTTGGGCGAATCGAGTTTCTTTCGTTCGTAGTATATCCTTTTTCTCCGTAGATATCATTCAGGTCTAAAGATTTTTTATAAGCTTCTAAAGAAAAAGGCGCTTTCGCCATTTCAGCTCTTTCTTCAGTAGAAAGTTCCTCGACTTTGTCATAAAACCCAGGAATTGTGATGTGATTGTTTTCATCATGAAGCGACGCAATCATCTTAGCCAAAATATTAATAGGATTGGCAACTGCGCCTCCATACAAACCAGAATGCAAGTCACGATTCGGACCAGTAACTTCTACTTCCACATAGCTTAAACCGCGCAAACCTGTCGTAATTGAAGGTTGCGTATTTGAAATCATTCCAGTGTCAGAAATCAAAATCACGTCGTTTTTCAACTTTTCTTGGTTTCTTTCTACGAACCAGCCCAAACTCGCCGAACCCACTTCTTCTTCGCCTTCAATCATAAATTTCACGTTGCAAGGAAGATTGTTCGTCTGAACCATATATTCCAAAGCTTTCACGTGCATGTACATCTGGCCTTTGTCATCACAAGCGCCACGGGCAAAAATCGCTCCTTCAGGATGCAATTCTGTCTTTTTAATAACTGGCTCAAATGGAGGAGAAGTCCACAATTCTAAAGGATCTGGCGGTTGCACGTCATAATGGCCATAAACCAAAACCGTTGGAAGATTTGGGTCAATCATTTTTTCTCCATAAACGATCGGATAACCCGGAGTATCGCAAATTTCCACAAAATCACAGCCTGCTTTTTCAAGGCTGGCTTTTACGGCATTTGCAGTATCGATGACATCTTGCGAATAAGCAGAATCAGCACTAACCGAGGGAATCTTCAGTAAATCAATAAGTTCGTTAAGGAAACGTTCCTTGTTTTTTTGAACATAGTCTTTTATAGTATCCATGAATGGTATTTTGAAATGTTGTCTGTCAAAAATACAAAAAAGAATATTTTAATTTTTTTTAATTTTTTATTTGAAAGTTCAAAACTATGACTATATTTGCACCTCGATAATGGCAATAGCTGTTTTCAAAGGTCTACTGCGGATATGGTGAAATTGGTAGACACGCCAGACTTAGGATCTGGTGCCGCAAGGTGTGTAGGTTCGAGTCCTATTATCCGCACTAAAAAGCTTCTCAATTTGAGGAGCTTTTTTTTTGGAATAAATTCAAGTGATTTTTATAAAGCTATTATTCAAAATAGCTTATCGATAAAATAATTGTCCACTGTCGCTCCTATTGCCGTGTTGCTGATCGGTTTCCGCGAAAACGCGCCGACGTTGGTTTCATCATGCACGAACGGGCGGAAAGTGCATGAACCAATTACAGCCTCCTCGGCAATCTGACTGCCCGTCATCTTCGTTACAAGAGACAGTGGCCAATAATTTATTATTTTTTAGATTTCAATGCGGTCAAAATTGCCGCAGTTGCAAGAGCTCCGACCAAATAATATCCAACAGTCATAGCTTTTACCTGAGTATTTTTTGCTACTGGCTTCTCATCAAGTCCGATTTCCTTTGGAACAACAACAGCGCCGATTCCGGCAACCAAACCTAAAGAAATTGCTTTCCCCCAAACATTTTCAGTAGAATTTCCAATCATGCTATAATAGGTCGCATTGCTGATCAAATCGCCCGCAAGCGTAGCTTTGTATAAGGTGTCTTTATTTTCAATCTTAGTTCCAAAAAAGCCCAATGTTTTCTGAAGCGCTTCTTCACCAACAAGGTCGATTCGAGGCGTATCAAGAGCTTTCTTTTTTAAAGATTCATGTAAAAGGTTGAGCACAATCGCGCCACCAAGTCCGGCAAGAAAATTTTTAGCATTCATAATATAGTATTTTGATTCGTATGATTTAGATATTTAAAGTTCTGAAAATAGAAGGAGTTCTGGCTTATGCCTTTTTTTTAAATTCTTATATGATTATGCTGATTGAATTAGGTCAAAGGCATCCGATTGCAATATTTTTTAGCCCAAACCCACTTCAAAGCTCGGCTATCCCACCTTTTAAGTAGGGAGGGGTACTTCGGTTGGAGGCTGACTGGAGCAATTTGCTGAGAAGGCAGAGCAAAAAGCTCGGCTGGCCTACTTTTGAAGTGGGGGGAGGGGGTTATGCAAGTGGGAGGGGGTACTTAGGTAAGTGGGGGGTACCGAGCAAAAAGGTGCGCCAGCCGAGCTTTGAAGTGGGCTGTCAATCCTTTAGAATAGCGCTTTCCGGCGGAATTGTTATTTTTTGGGACAAAAAAAATCCTGACTGCTATTTTTTAACGCAGTCAGGAGATTTGTAGCTTAAACGACAAGCCTATTTTATACTTTCAAAAATTATTTCACAGGGGTACCGTCTTTAATTTCTTCGGAAGCGCTTTTTACCAATTGCATATTCTCTGAAATTTCTCCAAAGATTTCCACACGGTCTTCAATCTCTCTTCCTTTTTGAACAGGAACACGCAATGTTTTACCGTCTTGAATTTTCAATACATAAATGCCTTCGCTTGAAGTCACCACGGCCGTTTTTGGAACTACATAATTGCTGTCTTGCGCTTTCAAAGGCAATAAAACTTCAGCAACCATTCCTGGCAAAAGTCTTTTCGTGTCATTAATCACATCCATTTCAACTCTTTCTGAACGGAATTTACTGTCCAAAGCACCTGACATACGAGCAATTTTAGCTTTAAAAGTTCTTCCTGGAAGCGATTTTACATTGAAACTCAAGGCATCGCCACTTTTCAAATAACCTGTATAAAGCTCAGGAATATAAACTGATAAACGTAATTTTTCTTGCTGTTGAATCGTAAATAGAGGCAATTCAGATCCTTTTCCAGATGGTCCGACGTAAGCGCCCAAATTCACATTTCGAGCTGCAATCACACCGTCAAAAGGCGCACGGATTTGCAAATAGCCTTGCACGTTTTGGATTTCTTTATAAGATGCTTTTGCCGCTTGAAGTTGTGCGTAATCCGAATTTTTTCTTCCTTCGGATTGTTCCAAATCATTTTTTGAAACTGTTCCTTCAACCTTGCTGGTTTCTAAAATTCTTTTGTAAGTGCTGTTGCTTGTCATGTAAACTGCTTCCTGAGAACGCAGTCTTGATTCCGCGGCAGCCAATTGCGAGCTGATTTCCGGAGCTTCCAAAACCATCAAAAGCTGTCCTTTTTTGACCTGCGTTCCGATATCGACTTTCAGTTCTTTTACAAAACTGCTCACTTTGGCATAAATATCCACTTGCTGGAAGCCCGCCAATTCAGCCGGAATTCTTAATTCAGTAGATAATTTTTCTTTTGAAGCCGTGATAATTTCCATCGGAGGAGCTACGTCTTCCGCCACAACTTCTTGTTTTTCTGAAGAACCACAACTGCTTAAAAAAGAAGCTGTTCCTAAAAATAAAAGGGATATTTTGAATAAATTATTTTTCATTTTGATCGTGTAAAGATGAGATATAATGTTTGCTTTCTTTGTCCTCAGGGTCTAAAGATACTGACTGTATGGAGCTTTTTCCTTGTGCCCAGGCAAAAATCAAAGGCAGGATAATTAATACGGTAAATGTAGAAAATAATAGTCCGCCGATAACCGCTCTTCCCAATGGGGAAACCTGGTCGCCACCTTCGCCGTGGCCGATTGCCATTGGTAGCATTCCCGCAATCATCGCCACACTCGTCATAATAATCGGGCGAAGACGCAATGATGCCGCTTCTCTCGCAGACTGCAACGCATTTCCATTGACTTTTCGTAATTGTTCAGCGTTCGTGACGAGCAAAACCGCATTCGCAATCGAAACTCCGACCGACATAATGATTCCCATATACGACTGCAAATTCAACGTAGAACCCGTAATCAACAGCAATAATAAAGCGCCCAAAACCACCGCGGGAACCGTAGTTAAAATCACCAGCGACACTTTAAACGATTGGAAATTGGCAGAAAGCATCAAGAAAATCACGACAACTGCCACCAATAATCCAGTTTGCAAACTGTTCATCGTTTCTACCAAAACCTTGCTCAAGCCGATGGTATCTATGAAAACGCCGCGAGGCAATTCTCCTAAGGAAGAAATGGTTTTTTGAACGTCTTTCGAAGCGGTTCCTAAATCAGTATGGTCGATATTTGCCGTAACCGTAATGTAAGGCATCGCACCCAAGTTGTCATTTTCTCCGTAAGTAAAAGAGGGCGTAATCGTGGCAACGTCACTCAACACAGGACGAGCCGAATTTTTCATCAGCGGAATTTCACCCAAATCATTTTCCGTCATCATCTTATTCAACGGCACCTGGACTTGCACATTATAAGACAATCCGGCTTTTTCATCGATCCAAGTATTTTTTTCGGTATATCTTGAAGACGACGTCGAAGCGATCAGCGAGCGTGAAACTTCGTTCATGTCAACGCCCAATTGTGCGGCGCGGGTTCGGTCAATATTGATATCCAACGAAGGATATTTAATCGGCTGGCCAATCTGAACGTCTCTGAAATAATCAAACTGGTTCAATTTTTCGACCAATTTATTCGCGTATTTTTCATTGATTTTTTTGTTTTTTCCAGCAATTCTAATCTCGATTGGAGTAGGAGAACCTTGGCTTAAAACCTTATCGGTAAGTTCAATCGGCTCAAAAGATAATTTTACGTCTGGCAGAATCTTCTTGATCCTTGCTCTAAAATCATCCTTGAAAACGTCCATGTCAGCATGGTAATCTTTCAGCGCCACTTGAAAAACAGCTTCGTGAGGACCCGACATAAACAGATAAATCGGCGAAACTGAAAATAGGGAAGGATGCTGGCCCACATAAATCGAACTGATGCTGATGTGTTCTTTCCCGACCATTTTCTCTAATTCTTTCAAGGCTAGAATAGCTTTTTCCTCCGTTCTTTCCAAACGGGTTCCGTCTGGAGCGCGAAGCCTCAATTGGAACTGGCTCGAATTTACCTTTGGAAAAACATCCTGACCGATTACACTCAAAAGTCCGATGGCAATTGCCGTAATTCCGAACAAATAAAGCAAAGCAATTGATTTCCTGAAAGGGAAAATACGATCTAAAAAGCGCATGAAGCGAATTCTGAATTTCTCGAAGAATCCGATTTTCTTATCATTGTCTAAATCTTCCCGGTCTGCCAACACTCTTTTTTGTGCGAATGTGTCTTTTTCAGAATTTGGATCAATTCCAGAAGCATTAAACTCCGCTTCGTCATCGGTAATTTCTGGACCGTGTTCTACTTTTGAATGTCCTTTCATCAGCCAATTTGCCATCACCGGAACGAAAGTCTGTGACAGCAAAAACGAAATGATCATTGAAAAACCAATCGCCATCGCCAAAGGCAAAAACAGCGCACCCGGAATTCCGGTCATCGTGAAAGCTGGGGCAAAAACGGCGAGAATACAAAGAAGAATTAATAATTTTGGAAGAGCAATTTCCTTACAGGCGTCCCAAATGGCGAGCGCTTTGGGTTTTCCCATGTCTAAATGCTGGTGGATATTTTCAATGGTTACCGTACTTTCATCGACCAGAATTCCGATTGCCAAAGCGAGTCCGCTTAACGACATCAAGTTGATGGTCTGCCCGAATAATTTTAGGAATAAAACTCCAGAAATAATCGAAATCGGAATGGTCAGGATTACGATCAAAGCGGCTCTTCTGTCGCCCAAAAATAAAAGCACCATCAATCCGGTCAAAACCGCACCGATAATTCCTTCGATAACCAAACTTTTCACCGAATTGATCACATAAACCGACTGGTCAAATTCATAAGAAAGTTTCACATCGTCAGGAAGCGTGCTCTGGATTTTAGGCAATTCTGCTTTCAATCGTTGCACGACATCCCAAGTAGAAGCGTCTCCAGCTTTGGCAATACTGATGTAAACAGAGCGTTTTCCATTTACCAAAGCATAACCTGCAGTGATATCGGCACCGTCTTTTACGGTAGCGACATCGCCCAAATATAAATTCTGCACACCGCCTTTGAACAAGGGGATTTTGGCAAAATCAGACACTTCCTTTATCGTGTTATTGGTCGGCGTAATGTAATTCATATCGCCAATTCTCACATTTCCGGAAGGAGCCGTCTGGTTGTTGATTCGGATGGCTTCCACGATTTGATCTGGCGTCATATTGTGCGAACGAAGCAAGTCAGGATCCACGTTAACCTCGATGGTTCTTGGGCTTCCGCCAAAAGGTGGAGGCGACAATAAACCTGGAATCGATGTAAAAGAAGCTCTCACATAAACGTTGGCCAAATCTTGCAATTCATTATTCGAGCGCGTTTTACTGCTCAAGACCAATTGACCGACAGGCAAGGAAGAAGCATCAAAACGGATGATAAACGGAGGCTGTGAACCGGGCGGAAAACCAGCCTGAATCCTGTTAGAAAGCGCACTTAATTCAGCTGCGGCTTGCGCCATATTCGTGTCTTCATAATAAGTCACTTTCATCAAAGTCAGCCCTTGGATATTTTTAGTCTCAATCGATTTTACGCCATTGGCAAAAAGCAGAATGTTGACATAGTTTTTTGCGAAATAAGACTCCATCTGATTTGGAGTATAACCTCCAAAAGGATGCGCGAGATAAATCACGGGAAGATTCATTTTTGGCAAAATATCGACTTTGATATCTTTCACGGCACCGATTCCAAAAAAGAATAATCCGGCCACGAGCACCAATATGGAGATGGGTTTGCGAAGTGCAAATCGTATTAAATTCATCGTTGGGAAATTAAAATTCGTTAATAAATAAGTCGAAATCTCCTGTCGCTGCCGCTTTCATCAAAAGCGATTGCCAGACGTTATTGTAGATAATATCACGGTCGATTTCGGCGCGATTTAAAGTGTAAAGCGTCTGCGTCACGTCAACAAGATTTGTCAAGCCATTTTTGTATAAAGTAGTTTTCTGCAAATAGGCTTGCTGTGCAGCTTGTACCTGTTTCGGAGCTTCCGCGTAATTTTCCATCGCATATTTTATCTTGGCATCGGCCGCGTCAGACTGTGTTTTTAATTGCTGGTCGATGACTTTGTATTCTTCCTGAAGACCTTCAGAAATTAATTTTTGGGCGCTGACTTTCTTGCTTGATCTTGCTATTGTGGTTAAATTCCAAGAAACTCCCACACCTAAAAGATAGTTTTGGCGATTCGGATTTACACCGTCAAAATAATTTTGATTGTATGAATTTTGATCTGAAGCATAATCCGAATTAAATCCGGAAGCTCTGGTTTGGTAAACTCCGAAGAAACTGAACGTTGGAAGATATTCTCTTTTGAACAATTTTGTCTGCTGTTTGCTGTAGTCGATTCTGCTTTTATAAAATTGCAAAATCGGATTTAAAGTATCGCTTGCCGTTTCAAAACCTAGGATAGATTTCGGAACTTGCTTTACAAAAGAACTATCTAAAACAAAATCTTTGATATCAGTTCCCATCAAAGCGACCAATTTATTATTCAAATCTTTGACTTGGTCTTTGCTTTGATTCAGTTGAATTTTTGCACGGGAAACTTCCGCGGAAGCGAGCGTAGAATCCACTCCGGCAAGTAATCCGTTTTTAACTCGGGCAGCAGCAATTCTATGAAAAACCATCGCACGGTTAAGATTTTTTTCTTGAGAAATCAATAATCTCTGGCTTGCCAAAAGATTTAAATACGCTGCAGAAATCTTTACTTTGTGCTGAAATTTTTCTTGGTCTAAATCTTTCTCGAATCTTTGTACATCGGCTTTGGCCAAATTAATTCTTTGCTTCGTTCTTCCAAAAGTGAAAAAATCCCAATTCATATTTACTAAATACAAAGCGCCAAATGCGGCATTCCAGTTTTGTTCTGCCAAAGGCAATCCTGAGGAAGCTACGCCAAGACCTCCAAACCCATAAAGTGGTCCGTTTTGACCGTTCACGGTTCCATAATCTTGCTGTGCGGCAAGGTTTAAATTGGGCAGATAATCGCGCCGAACCTGCTTCACAGTTTCTTTCGAAGCTTCGGCATAGTTGGTTTTAGCCTTGATAGTCCCATAATTGGCGATTCCGGTTTCCACGGCTTCCTTGAGAGAAAGCGTTTGTGAAAAACCTTGAATGAAAAACACCAAAAAAAGAAAAAGGGGGAGCTTTTTTTTCGTCATCATTTAATTCTAAGTTTTAAGAGTGCAAATTTAGGTTGTAAGAAACTTATTATCGGTTTTTAAGTGACGAAAACGCATTATAAAATGACGAATTCAATTGGTCATTAAATCGGCAAGAAATTTAATTTTAAGTAGTTACTTTGTAGACTTGAATTATAAAAAATGAAATTTAAAAGTATAGTAGAAAATAAATGGTGGCAAGAAATTATCATCCTTATTTTCTCTTTTATATTGTTCACGCTCAATGACTGGATCTTGATTTTAAGCTGGCGAGGCTTTTATTCGGGGCTGGTTTATTTCTTCATATTGTATTCTCATGCACAGGTAAACCGTTATTTTTTGCTTCCGGTTTTGCTTAAAAAACACCGTCCGGTTTTGTATTTATTGATGACGGTTTTGTTATTGTTTGTGTTTTCGGTAATTCTTTATGAAACGTCGACGGAATTTCTGTATAAAAATTGCTTCCTATATAAATCAGCACACCAAAAAAGCTATCAGTTTCAAGTTGCCACTTTGGTTGGGACTTTGATTTGTATTTTAGGAACTTTCTTGATGTTGGAATATTATAGAGATCAAAAAAAGCGTACCAACAAAAAATTGCTATACAATCAAGTGCAATTAAATGCGCTGAAAGGCCAGTTGAATCCGCATTTTTTGTTCAATACTTTCAATACTTTGTATGGAATCAGCCTTCAATATCCAGAACGGACTTCCGATATGATCATGAAAGTTTCGCAATTGATGCGCTACCAAGTGGAAAATGGCAACAAGGAATTTGTGTCGCTTCAAGACGAATTGGAATTTATTTCAAGCTATATCGAATTGGAAAGAGAAAGAGTCGGATACCGTTGCGATATTGATTTTCAGCAGGATGTTGATTTTGAAAGCAATTATAAAATCGCTCCGATGCTTTTGATTACGTTTATTGAAAATGCCTTTAAACATGGTGCCTGTACGATTGAAAATTGCTACGTAAATATTAAGATAACAACTTCTGAAGACAAGATTTATTTAGTAATTTCAAATTCAATTCCGACGAAAAAGAAAAAAATTGTTTCTACAAAAATCGGACTTAAAAATACGATGGAACGGCTTGCAATTTTATATCCAGAAAAATATATTTTAGATATAAAACAAGGCGAATTGAAGTATGAAGTTAATCTTGAAATTGATTTGAATTGATGCCAAAAAAATGCATAATCGTCGATGATGAGCCGGCTGCACATTATGTGCTGGTCAATTATATCAAGCAAAATCCACAATTAGAATTGGTTTTTGAGTGCTATAACGGAATCGAAGCGATGAATTATCTTCGCGAAAATCAAGTTGATTTGATGTTTTTGGATATTGACATGCCTGAAATTACGGGGTTGGAATTATTGAAAATTATTCCGTCGCCACCAAAGACAATTTTAACGACTGCTTATTCTGAATTTGCTTTGGAAAGTTATGATTATGGCGTTATAGATTACCTTTTAAAACCAATTTATTTCCCGAGATTTTTAAAGTCAATTGAACGTTTTCTAGCTTTATACGAAGAAAAAAAACCTATTGCTACCAATCTTTTTGTTTCCATAAAGACCGATGGAATTATCATGGATTTGGATGTAAGAACTATTCTCTTTGCCCAAAGTTATGGCAATTATGTCAAAATATTTACTACTACAAAAACCTATTTGGCTTCTATGACAACCAATGAATTGGAGCAAAATCTTCCTCATGAATCGTTTCTTCGCGTGCATAAATCATACATTATTTCATTGGAGAAAATTGAAGATTGCGATCGCGACACGGTTACAATCCACAAAGAAAAAATTCCAGTCGGAATTACTTATCGAAGAGAACTTGCAGAACGTTTGAAGCACAAATCGTAGTTAAGTTTGCTTCGTTTTGTTTAAATTTACGTCCCAAATCACGATAAATAATGAGAAAAAAATCCTTTTTCATCTTGCTGGCTATTGGAAATATGCTGGCAGTGGAAGCACAAGAAAACAAACAATCTATGAACCCATTTTTTCAAGCTTACAAAACGCCTTTCGAAGTGCCACCTTTCGACAAGATTAAAACCGAACATTTTAAACCAGCAATTTTAGAAGGAATTAAAAAGAAAGAAGCTGAGGTTGACGCAATTGTCAATAATCAGGAAGCGCCAAATTTTGAGAATACGATTTTGGCAATGGAAAACTCTGGCGAATTATTGTCCAACGTAAATATTGTTTTTTCAAATTTAAACGGAGCAAACACCAATGATGAACTTCAGAAAATCGCTAAAGAAGTTTCTCCAAATTTAGCCGCTCACAATGATAATATTTATTTAAACGAAAAGTTATTTGCAAGAATTAAAGCCGTTTGGGACAAAAGAGAATCTTTGAATTTGAATTTGGAACAAGCGAAAATCTTGGAAAATCTTCATAAAGCTTTTGTCAGAAGCGGTGCCAATTTATCAAGCACTGACAAAGACAAATTGCGTAAAATCAATGCCGAACTTTCAATTACATCTTTAAAATATGGACAAAATATTTTAGCCGAAACCAATAAATACGAATTGGTAATTTCAGATAAAAAGGATTTGTCAGACTTGCCACAAGAATTAATTAACGCTGCCGCGGAAGATGCAAAAGCAAAAGGCAAAGACGGAAAATGGGTTTTCACACTTTCAAATTCAAGCGTGATGCCATTTCTGCAATACAGTTCGAATAGAAAATTGCGTCAAGAAATTTGGAATGCCTACCAAACAAGAGCCAATCACGATGACGAATTGGACAACAAAGAAAACGCGATAAAACTAGCAAATCTTCGTGGTGAAAAGGCGAGATTGTTAGGCTACAAATCACATTCTGATTATGTCTTGGAAGAATCAATGGCTAAAAATCCAGAAAATGTGGCTAAACTTTTGAATGATTTGTGGAAACCAGCTTTGGAAATTGCCAAGACAGAAGCTTCCGATATTCAAAAAATGATGGACAAAGATGGAATAAAAGACAAGATAAAACCATACGATTGGAGATATTACACCGAAAAAATTAGAAAGCAACGTTTTGATTTAGACGAGCAGGAATTGAAGCCTTATTTCAGTTTGGAAAATGTAAGAGGTGGCGTTTTTCAAGTAACGGAAAAATTATACGGATTAAAATTCAAGCAATTAAATGATGTTCCAAAATACCACGAAGAAGTTACCGTTTGGGAAGTTACCGAAGCTGACGGAACCCACGTGGGGATTTTATATATGGACTTTTTTCCAAGAGCTTCAAAAAGAGGCGGTGCTTGGATGACATCATACCGAAGCCAAAAAACGGTAAACGGCGAAAGAAAAGCGCCAGTAATTTCAATAGTTTGCAATTTTACAAAACCAACAGGCGACACGCCAGCATTATTGACATTTGATGAGGTAACAACTTTCTTCCACGAATTTGGCCACGCATTACACGGATTATTATCAAACGTAACTTACAGAAGTTTAGCAGGAACAAGTGTTCCGAGAGATTTCGTAGAATTGCCATCGCAAGTAATGGAAAATTGGGCTGCTGAACCAGAAGTTTTAAAAATGTATGCCAAACATTATAAAACAGGCGAAGTTATCCCAGATGCGTTAATTCAGAAACTGCAAAAATCAGGAACTTTTGACCAAGGTTTTGCAACCGTAGAATATTTGGCTGCGTCATTTTTAGATATGGATTATCATTCGCAAACGAAACCAATTACGCTTGACGCCAATACTTTCGAGAAAAATTCCATGAAAAAAATCGGATTGATTGACGCAATTATTCCAAGATACAGAACTACGTATTTTCAGCATATTTTCTCAGGAGGTTATTCTTCAGGATATTACAGCTACATCTGGTCAGGAGTTTTGGATACTGATGCTTTCGAAGCGTTTAAAACCACAACGCTTTTCAATCCAGAAAAAGCAAAATTATTCCGAAAAAATGTCCTTGAAAAAGGAGGAACGGAAGACCCAATGGTTTTATATAAAAGATTCCGTGGTTCTGAACCAAGCGTGGAACCGCTTCTAAGAAAAAGGGGATTAGACAAAAAACCAGAAACTCCGACGAAGAAAATAAAAGGATAGAATCTGTGAAAATCTGAGACCCGAGAACGTAGTTCGAACAGACGAAGTAAATCTGTGTTTCAAATTTAAAAGAAAAACCTTCGGAAATTAACCGAAGGTTTTTTATTATCCGTGATAAACGCGCGAAGCAATTATCTTTCCGTCTTTAACTTCCAGAACTTCCGCGACTAACATATCGTCCTCGCCATCCACATTTCTGACATATTCCATAAAAACTCTGTCGCCATTTGCAGTCAAAGAAGTGACTTTGTAATGCAACGAAGGAAGTCTTTCAAACGCATCTTTCCACCATTCTCGCAACGCCGATTTTCCTTCCACAAAGCCATTCGTTTCTGGTTTTCTGATTTTTAATTTCGGACTAAAATGTTTCGCTTCGTCATCATAAAGTGACAAAAGTTGCTCTAAATTATGACTATTAAATGCATCAAACCAACGAAAAGCAATAGATTGTAAGGTTTCTGGATTCATATATTTTGTAAAGTAAAAACCGCAGATTTACAGAAAAAAATCTGCGAATCTGCGGTCAATTTTATTTTTTGTTATTCGTAAAATCTATGTTCAGACTAAACGTTTTTCAAATTGATAATTTCCTGTTCTGTCAAAAATCTGTAATTTCCTCTCGGAAGATTTTTCTTCGTCAAACCAGCAAAAGCCACACGGTCAATTCTCAAAACATCATAGCTCAAATGCTCAAAAATATGGCGAACCACTTTCACATTTGAAGTACGCAATTTCAATCCGATTTCACTCTTCGGCTGATCTTCGATATAGCTAATCTCTTCAACGGTAATACGATGACCTTCAATTGTCATTCCTTTTTGGATTTTCTCCAAATCCTCAAATTTCAAATTTTTGTCTAAAGAAACTTGGTAGATTTTAGAAGATTTCTGGTTCGGAATCGTGAATTTACGCAACATGTCTGTGTCATTTGTAAATAACAATAAACCCGTCGTATTTTTGTCCATTCTTCCCACAGGAGAAAGAAATGTTTTTGTCGCTCCTCGAACTAATTCCGACACATTTCTGTGTTCAAAACCTTCGTCCAAAGCCGTCGTAAAGTTTTTTGGCTTGTTTAAAAGCAAATATTCTTTTTTCTCTGGAGTCAAAACACTTCCATCAAAATTCACCACATCACTAGCTTTTACTAGGTATCCCATTTCAGTAACCGGAATCCCGTTCACTTTCACATTCCCAGATTGGATGTAAATATCAGCCTCACGACGAGAACAAACTCCCGAATTCGCGATGTATTTGTTCAGACGCATTTCGCCTTCCGCTTTCTGTCTTTTCGGAGCTTGGTTCGCTTTCTTTGCAGGCTTTTCCGGATTCACATCCGCCGCTTTTGCTACAGTTGGCTTCGCTTTTTTCGGCCCTTGAGCTCTCTTTGGCAACGCTGGTTTAGACTTGCTAAAACTGCTTTTTCCACCAGATCTGTTTGAGGCGCTTCCCTTTTTGCCTCCGTCATTCTTGTTCATCGTTCTAAATTTGTGCAAAGATAGCATTTTTCGACGGTAAATCCCTAGTATATTGGACGATTCGATTTTTTGAAGCTATTTCCTGCTTTTCCCTGCAATCTTTTTTATCAATGTCTTTTTTTGCAAGCCACAAAAGGAGCTTCCTCCGGTCGCTCTTTTGTGTCAGCAAAAAATAGCCATTGCTCAAAAAAGGATTTCCGGTGCAATCAGGGCTATGATGCAGCAACCGATCAACTTTGTGCATAAAAATCAATTATCCCGTAGTGATTTTATATCGGCAGAAAAGATGCGTCAGCCAATCACCGTTTAAATAAAAATTAAAATATCCCGTAGGGATTTTATATCGGTAGAAATGAATTGATAAGGTAACGTTTTGTCCCGTCAGGGACTATACTCTGACGAAATATAGTCCCTGCCGGGACAAAACACATTTTGAAAACATTTTTTTCTACTACGATATAAAATCCCTACGGGATAATCTGTAAATTAAAAAAATTCGAAGAAACATTTTTCTATCGATATGAAATGTCTACGGATAATCGGATTATGAAAATAAATTACAAAACATTAATAGCCAACAAAACTTTTTTTCCGTGCCACAAAACCGCCGGGTCAATTAGCACAATACAAAAAACGCCAGCCACAATTATAAATTTCAGAAGATTATGAAGTTTTAAAAAATCTTCCCTCGAAGTTGATTTCCATAATTTAATCAGAAGAAAAATCATTAAAATCATGCAGACATAAAAGTAAATGACCATATAACCGACTTCATAAATGTCAACCAAAAGATAAACCGGAATCACAGTCAAAATTATCAAAATCGTAATAGCAATTTTAGAAACTTTCTCGCCATAAACTACTGGAACCGTCTTATAATCAGTGACGAAATCACCTTTCATATTCTCCAAATCCTTAATCATTTCCCGAATAAGAATCAGCAGAAACAAGAAGCTTGCGTGCCCAAAAATAATTCCGATTTTCTGCCAGTCATATTCTAAATATTGTCCTTTAAAGTAGTAAAGTAAAATTCCGAAGAAAGGAAAAACCGCCAAAACCGAAGCCGTCAAATTTCCAATTATCGGATATTTTTTTAATTTATGAGAATAAAACCAAATCAAGAAAATATAAACCGAGTAAAATAAACTGACACGCCAAGAAACAAAATAGGCTAAAAATACAGACAAGAAATTCAATCCGAAATAAACATAAAGTTTTGTCTTTTGGCTTACCAAGCGATCCAACATAGACTTATTAGGTCGATTTATTAAATCTTTTTGAGCGTCATAAAAGTTATTGATAATATATCCCGAAGCAATGCAAAAACTTGAAACCAATACCAAAATAAACAAATTAATATCCAAAATAACATCCAGCGCCCGCACATCTTCAGGCGACAAAATAAAAATGGCCGAAAGATATTGCGCCAATAAAATAACCGGAATATTGTACCCGCGAACAACAGAAAACAAACTGATAATTTTCATTACAAGAAGTTTGTTCTTTCTGCTTAGCATTTTTTTTGGGTAAAAGGTTTTGGGTTTATGGTCTAAGGTTTGACCAAAACTAAAATTTATCTCGAAAAACTTTTGGCTTTTGCCTAATTTCTATTGGCTAAATTAAAATTGATAAACAACTTCCAGTTTATAATCTTTCAAAGCTTCTTTGGCATTTTCATAATCTTGCGTAAATCCAAGAATATAACCGCCTCCGCCAGAACCGCAAAGTTTCAAATAATAATCATTTGAATCTAAGCCTTTCTGCCAAATTCCGTGGAATTGCTCTGGAATCATCGGCTTAAAGTTATTCAAAACCACTTTTGAAAGTTTTTTGGTATTAGCCAACAAACCTTTAATATCTCCGTGAAGGAAATCATCGATACTTGCGTCAGTATATTTCACGAATTGGTTTTTCACCATCGCTCTAAAGCCTTTGTCTTTCAGACTTTCCATAAAAAGCGAAACCATTGGAGCGGTTTCTTTCACTTTTCCAGAATCTAATAAAAAGACAGCGCCTTTTCCGGTCAAACTTTGAGTAGGAATTCCAGTTGCTTCAATATTATCGTGCGAATTAATCAAAATTGGAATGCTCAAATAGCTGTTCAAAGGGTCTAAACCAGAACTTGTTCCGTGGAAAAAAGATTCCATTTTTGAGAAAATCTGTTTCAGTTTTAATAGTTTTTCACGAGTCAGGTTTTCCAAAACCGTGATTTTATTTTCGGCATATTGGTCATATATTGCAGCGACTAAAGCGCCACTGCTTCCAATTCCATAACCTTGCGGAATGCTGGAATCAAAATACATCCCAGCCTCAACATTCAGTTTCAGCAACTCAATATTAAATTTCACAAGCTCTGGATTTCCTTGTTGCATTGTTTCCAAATAAGCAACAAAACGCTTCAAGCTTGCATTTGATTTTGTGGCTTCATCAGAAAGATTGTCGTCAACCTTCAATCCGCCGTTGAAAAAATTATAAGGAATGGACAAGCCTCGGGAACCTTTGTTGATTGCGTGTTCACCGAAGAGTAATATTTTTGAGTAAAATAATGGTCCTTTCATATTATTTGATGTCTTTCTTAATTTTATTTGGGTTTTGTCTGGTGTCGAATAATGCTATAATTCTAATTTCTGAATTATTAAATCTATAATATATTGTTGTTTGCTTAGTTAAAACAAATCGAAATCTATTTGCATTGATTCTGACTTTGGAAAAACTTCAGGATTGGAACGAATCAATTCAAAAGCTTTATTTACTTTTTCAATAAATTCATTTCGAAATTTTCGAGAAAACTTCGCTTCAATATATTCTGCAATTTCAATAGTGTTTTTGACAGCAGTTTTAGAGATAATTATTTTTCTCATTTTGCTTTTAGCACCTCAAAAAACTCTTCAGAGGTTACAAAATCTCCATTTTCAATGTCTCTTTCTCCTTGCTCAATATCCGCTTTTTGCTCGTCACTCAATTCATTCCACCAATCTTTTTTTTCTTTCTGAAAAATCTTTTTGATAGATTCAATTATGCTAGGATCGTTCGTTTCTGACAATCTTTTCATCAATTCCTGCTTTTCTAATTGAATGTCCATAATCCAAATTTTAATTAAAGATACGAAAATTATAGTTTAGTTGCACCAAATCCAATTTCATCGCAAATATATTGCGAGTTTTGGCAATAGCCAACTAATTCATCCTTAATAAATTCTAAAACTTTCTCGCGAACGTTTTCGGGATATAAAACGTGCACATTTGCGCCGGCATCTAATGTAAAACATACCGGAATTTTCGTCTCGTTTCTGAATTTCCAAATGGTATTTATGATTTCCAAAGTATTCGGTTTCATCAAAATAAAATAGGGCATCGAAGTCATCATCATTGCGTGCAAAGTCAAGGCTTCGCTTTCCACAATCTTGATAAATTCATTTAAATTTCCGGATTCTAAAACGGTTTTGATTTTCGAAAGATTTTCGTGTGCTTGCTCGAAACGTCTTTCAGCATACGGATGATTGTGCATCAAATCGTGGCCAACGGTGCTCGAAACTTGCTTTTCTCCTTTGTCAACTAATAAAATCGTATCTTGATAATTCTTGAAATTTTCATGGATTTGATTTGGAAATTCTACTCCAAATAAATCAGAACTTCCGCTTATTTCAGAATGATTTCCCCAAACCACAACGCTTCCTTTCACGCTTCTGCAAGCGCTTCCAGAGCCTAATCTTGCTAAAAACGAAGCTTTTTGGAAAAAATAGTCATCTGTCATTTCTGGTTGCAATTCTTTTTCCAAGCTCATCAAATTCATAGCCAAAGCCGACATTCCAGAAGCGGAAGAAGCAATTCCTGAACTGTGCGGAAACGTATTTTCGGTAGCAATCGTGAAATGATAATCTTTTAAAAACGGTAAATAAATTGAAATCCTTTCAAAGAATTTTTGGATTTTAGGCTTGAAATCTTCTTTTTGTTTTCCTTCAAATAACAAATCAAAAGAGAAGTTTTCTGTAGTTTCTTTTTTGGAAAAACTCAATGAAGTAATTGTTTTGCAATTGTTTAAAGTGAAGCTGATAGAAGGATTTGCCGGAATTTGATTCTCCTTTTTCCCCCAGTATTTCACTAACGCAATATTACTTGGAGCGCTCCATTTAAAAGCGCCTTTTTCAATAGAATTTGTATATTTTGCCGGAATAAAATCCTTTTCATAAATCATAGAGATAATTTTTGCAAAGATACTTTTTTTCGATGAAAATTACCGCAGATTCACAGATTGAAAAGTTTTTAAAAACACAGATTTTACAGATTAGCACAGATTAATTTGTGTAAATTTGTGAAATCTGTGTTGGATTTTTTTCCGAACTTAGAGTGAATTTTTATTGAAAAAAGAAGATGAATAAATATACAAGAATATTGGTTTTAGTGGTGACTTGCCTTGCAGTTGCTTATTTTTCAAGTTTGGTGACGCGCCCGAGTGTGGAAACTTGGTACACGACAATTGAAAAACCAAGTTTTAATCCGCCAAATTGGCTTTTTGCACCAGTTTGGACCACTTTATATGTGATGATGGGAATTGCCGGCGGTTTGGTTTGGCACGAAATCAATTCTCCGCGAAAAGAAGAAGTCAAAAAAGCAATGTTATTCTTCGCAATTCAATTAGGATTAAATGCTCTTTGGTCGTACTTATTTTTCGGATTAAAAAATCCATTATTGGCATTGATCGAAATAGTTTTGCTTTGGCTGATGATTTATGAAACGTATATCAAATTCTCTAAAATCAATAAATTTTCTGGCTATTTATTTGTTCCTTATTTGCTTTGGGTAAGTTTTGCAACAGTTTTAAATGCAAGTATTTGGTGGCTTAACAAATGATTTAAGATTTTTGATTTATGAATTTGATTATGTTTGTCGAAGAATGTTTAGCATTGTTCCTGATTATAATATTTCTTTGTAAGTCTTAATAGTGGATCAAAAATTTATAAACAATCATAATTATGACTTTAGGGAAATCAGTAAGGATATATTTAAAAGATGGAAATGTTTCAGGAATAAAACTCGGGGAAATAGTCAATCATACTATTCAAGCGTTATCTTGCCCAAGAACTAGAATTTCCGATTTAAATAAATTTTTTTCTAAAGAAATTAATCGCCCCGGCATTTATTTTTTAATAGGAGAAGACGAAAACAATAAAAACAAAGTATATATTGGCGAAGCTGAAAATGTATGGGACAGATTAAAAAACCACGACACCAAGAAAGATTTTTGGAGTGAAGTAATCTTGTTTTCAAGTAAAGATGAAAACCTAACAAAATCTCATGTAAAATATCTTGAAAGCAGACTTATTAATATTACGATGATCGCCGATAGATATAAAATGGAAAATTCAAATTCTCCAAGTTTAAGTTCTTTGCCTTTGCCAGATCAAGATTCAATGGAAGATTTTATTTTGAATGTGAAATTATTGAACGGAACACTGGGTCATAAATTTCTCGAAAATCCAATTACGGTCACAGAAACTAAAATTATAGATGTTCCTTTAACTGCAACAACTGAAAGTTCAATTATAATAAATTCTACGGGAAATCTTAAACTTGAATTAAAAGTAAAAGGTTTAATAGCCAAAGCTCTTCAAACCGATGAAGGGATTGTTGTATTAGAGCAATCTCAAGTATCGGATAAGACTAGGCCATTTGGTTACAGCATATTAAGAGAAAAATTAGTGCAAGATGGAGTGATCGTTAAAAGTAATTCTGGGAATCTATATTATGCAAAAAATTATCTTTTTGATAGTCCTTCAGCTGCTGCCGCTGTAACATTGGGTTATTCTGTAAATGGAAGAAATATATGGAGAAATGAAAATGGTAAATCTTTGAATGAAATAGAGCAGGCGCAAGTGAATGATTGAGCTTTGAAGATAATGAAATTAAGTAAAAACTAACCAATCGAATTTGCAACAATAAACCCACTAGTCCAAGCATTCTGAAAATTAAAACCGCCTGTAATCGCATCAATATTTACAATTTCTCCTGCAAAATATAAATTCTGATGTAATTTGCTTTCCATAGTTTTGAAGTTGATTTCCTTTAAATCGATGCCGCCAGCAGTTACAAATTCTTCTTTGAAAGTACTTTTTCCATTGACTTGAAATTGTCCATTTGTGAGTTGATTGGATAAATTTTGAAATTGATTTTTAGATAAATCAGCCCATTTTGTTTCTTCAGAAATTCCGGAAGCCAAAACCAGACTTTCCCAAAGACGATTCGGGAATTCAAAAGGCGATTTCTTGCAAACTGTTTTTTTAGAATGTTCTTGCTTTAATTCTTTCAAGATTCCTTCCGCATCTTCAGTATCAACATCATTCAGCCAATTCACAAAAATGGTAAATTGGTAATTTTTCTCAAATAAAGTCCGAGCTCCCCAAGCTGATAATTTCAAAATCGCCGGTCCGCTCATTCCCCAATGCGTCACCAATAAAGGTCCGGTTGAAGTCAGTTTTGTGTCTTTCACTTTTACCGAAACTTGTGCTGAAACACCTGGCAATTCTTTAATTCTAGGATCTTTTATATTGAAGGTAAATAAAGAAGGAACCGGACTCACAATCGAATGCCCGAAATCTTGAATCATTTCCCACATTTTTGGGTTGCTTCCTGTGGCCAAAACTAATTTTTCACAGATGTATTGCTCGTTTTGGGTTTCTATTTTCCAGAAATTTCCATCCTTAGTTTCCGATTTGTAAATCGATTGCACGCTTTGTCCTGTCAAGACTTGAATGCCGAGTTTTTTTGTAGCTGTTGTGAAACAATCGATAATCGTTTGCGAAGAATTCGAAACCGGAAACATTCGTCCATCATCTTCAATTTTTAATTCTACGCCGTGTTTTTCAAACCATTCAATCGTGTCGCCAGAACAAAATTGATGAAACGGACCACGAAGTTCTTTTTCGCCACGCGGATAAAATTTGACCAACTCATTTGGTTCAAAGCAAGCATGTGTGACATTGCATCTTCCGCCACCCGAAATTCTGACTTTTGTCAATACTTCCTTTCCTCGTTCTAAGATGGCAATTTTCAATTTCGGATTTTTCTCGGCGATATTTATAGCGGTAAAAAAACCTCCGGCGCCACCGCCAACAATGATTATGTCAAGATTTTGGCTCATATTCTTTCTGGGAAATCAGTGATGATTCCGTTTACATTATAGGTTTTAATTCTTTCAATATCTTCGGTTTCATTGACTGTCCAAGTATAAATTTTGAAACCTTGCTCTTGTGCTTTTTGAACGTTGTGTTCTGTCAAAAGACTGAAATGCGGATGAATGGCTTTCGCCGAAAAAGCATTTGCCCATTCCAAAGCTTGCATGACGCTTGCCTGAGACAAAACGCCCAAATGTATTTTTGGATTGATGGAAAACATCATTTCTAATTCTTCTCTTTGGAAACTCGAAACGATGAAATCATCATAAGAATAGTCTTTTTCGAGGATGTACTTTTCGATTAAATGGGAAACGGGTTTTGCCGTATGCCTACCTTTTAATTCGATGTTGACGAAACATTTTTTGCCTACCAAATCTAAAACTTCTTCCAAAGTCGGGACTTCGATTTCATTATTAACTCTCAATGATTTTATTTCCGAAAGTGATAATTCTGAAACTGCTCCCGAGCCATTTGTGGTTCTGTCGACTGTAAAATCGTGGATGACAATCAATTCTCCGGTTTTGCAAAGGTGAACATCTAGCTCAATCCCGTCAGCGTTTAAGTCCAGCGCTTTTTGGAAGGAGGGAAGTGTGTTTTCGGGTTCATGGCCTTTGGCACCGCGGTGTCCGATGTTGAGAATTTTTTTCAAGGAAAGAATTTTTGTAAAAGTACGGCTTTCGACAAAGATTGGCAAATTACAGGATTTTCCTTGAACCACTTAAAATGCTAGTTGAACTTCTTTGAATAAATGGAGAACTATTTTTACGGCAAAAAGAACCTGTTAGAGTGGAGAAAGAAGTGCTACAACTGAGCGATGAAGCACTTTGAATGCACGTTGAAGCACTATGAATGGACAGTGAAGTTCTTTGAATGAGCGTTGAAGCACTATGAATGGCTGTTGAAGTACAATTTGCTGATTATAATTAAGTTACAGATGTTTTGTAAGTAAATACATCTTTGCTGTAATTGTAATTATTTTTTAAAGAAATGACTGCGGATAGCGGAAACAGAGATTGCTGAAAAACAGAAAAACTTCTAGTTTCGCCACCGTTTTAAAGGTTTTGGAACTAAAAGCTTTTTTTTATTTCGAAAATTTCTGCGTTCTTAATGTAGAAATTTTATCGATTTTGTAGTGTTTTCATTTTTCAAAACAGCGATAAAAATTCCGTTTCCGGCAAGGTTTAATTTTTGCTCGAAATTGTTTTTATTGTTGTCAAAGGCAATGGTCTGGACTTTCTGACCCGTGATGGAATAAATTTCTACCGTGCTTTTTCCAGAGATATTTGTAGACAGCGTGCCTTTATTTACAAAGAAATAATTCTTGCTGTTTTCAAATTTTTCATTGGATAAAAAAGTGGAAGCCGTCATTCCATAATTTGTACCTTCAAGTGCTGCTGACTGTGAAGTTCCGGCTGTATTTCTGATAATAAAAAACCAGTTGTTCACAGGGGTGCCTGATGGAATTGGCATGGAAGTTCCTGTTGCTTCTTGAACATAATTGCGATTTGCGATGTCAAAAGTCGCTGTGTAAGCATTTGCAGTAGGGTTCCAAGTCAGCGGCGTCAATGTGGAAAGCGTGTTCCAATCATCGTGATAATCCCAAGTCGAGGCAACGCCGTCAGTTTCGAGTCCGGAATAAATGTAAAGATTTGGGTCAGTTTGCGGGTCAAAAATGGCGTAATCTCCCGTCGCGCCATAGGTAATCGTGACGATTCCAGAATTGACGTTGAACGGGCTAGGGCTAATTGAAAGTTGCGCTTTTGCAAACGCGGCATTCAATAACAGGGCGGAAAAAAATAGTGTTTTTGTCATAATAGAACAATTTAAACCTGCCGAACCATTCGGCAAGCGGTTAACCTTTAGGTTCTAAAACCCAATATTGCCAAGGCTTGAAGTTGTGTTTTTGGTCTTTTGCCAAAGTCACTTTTTCGCCTGTCATATAGTTTGTGTAGCTTCCTTCGATTGGAGCCGTAAATTCTTGGTCTTTTTTAGATAAATTTCCAACGAAGAATACTTTTTTGCCTCCTTTTTCTCTTTCAAAAGCTAAGATATTTGCATCTGCAGAAGTTGCCAAACGTTTGTAAGAAGCTGGATTTTTTCCTCCGTTTAAGGCTTCGTTTGTGTTTTTTAAGGCTCCTAATTTTTCATAGATTGGAAACATTTTTGCCTTAGTTTTTGGGATAGAATCTTTTTCGAAGAATTTCAATTTGCGTTTCAAATCATATTCTTGACCTGTATAAATCAACGGCATTCCTGGCATTAAATAAGTCAAAGCGGTGAAAGCTTCCACGCCATCGCCCATTCTGTCATATTCTGTTCCATTCCAAGAATTCTCGTCGTGGTTGGAAGTGAAGTTCATGAAGAAGTCATCTTTTTCGTATTCTTTGCTGATTTTAGTAAAAACTGCGTCTAAATCTTTGACTGTTTTTGTTCCTTTATTGATGTCGTTCATGACGTGGTGCGCTTCCCAGCCGTAAGCCATATCAAAAATCCCATCTTTTAAAAGATAATTTTTATTGGATTCCATCAGCATAAAAACAGGCTTTACTTTTTTCAATTCTGGAATCGCTTTTTGCCAGAAAGTTGCAGGTACATTATCAGCCACATCACAACGGAAACCGTCGATGTTTTCTTCTTTTACCCAATACAACATTTCATTTTTCATGGCTTCATTTAGCTCTTTATTAGCGTAATCTAAATGCGCCACATCTGTCCATCCCCAAGATTTTCCGGTTTCTGGATTTAACGGATCTGTTACTTCGCCTTTGGCATTTTTATGGTAATATTCTGGATGTTCTGTAATCCATTTGTGATCCCAGCCTGTGTGGTTTGCAACCCAGTCAAGGATTACATAAATTCCGTTTTCGTGGGCAGTTTTTACAAGGTTTCTGAAATCTTCCTTAGTTCCCAAATCTGGATTTATTGCCGTATAATCTGAGATGGCATAATAGCTTCCTAGATATTTAGCTTTTTCTTTTGGGTCTTTGATTTCAGAAACTAGACGACCGTCAGTGGTTTTTCTGTTTTTCATAGAAATTGGGTAAATCGGCATCAGCCAAATCACTTTTACGCCTAATTTCTTTAATTCCGGAATGTCTTTAGTGAAGGCGTTGAACGTTCCTTCTGGAGAATATTGACGGATATTTGCTTCATAGATTACTGCGTTTTCAGCTGTTGCGTCTGAAACTGGAGCGATTGTTTCTGTTGTTGCAACCGTTTTTTCTTCTGCTTTTTTATCGTCTTTACAAGAGATGAAAGCTGTAAGGGCAATTGCTAATAAGATTGTTTTTTTCATAATTTCACCATTTATATTTTTTTGAACCCTTAAGGTATTAAGGGACATTAAGTGTTGCCTTAATTTTTCTTAATACCTTAATGGTTTTTTTTTAATTATTTCAACTCCAAAACCAAAACCGATTTTCCTTCCAAAGAAATTTCATTTGAAACGTCAACTGATTTTCCTGAAAGTACGTCTTTTCCTGATTTGAAGGATTTAATATTTTCTTGAAAACGATTTGTTTTGACAGTTTTCGCTTCCGCGGAATTGTTGATTATAACCATAACCGTTTCATTGTCGTCATATCTAAAATAAACATAAACGTTTTCCTGCGGAATATAATGCGTTGTTTTTCCGAAGTGCACGACGTTTTTATTTTTTCTCCATTGGAATAATTTTGAAGTCACGTCAAAGAATTTATTCTGCTCTTCGGTTCTTCCTGATTTTGTGAAAGCGTTGTTTTTATCACCAGCCCAACCTCCTGGAAAATCCTGACGGATATCGGCATCGCCTTTTCCTTTGTCGCCCGCCATTCCAATTTCTGAACCATAATACAACTGTGGAATTCCACGAACTGTCGCAAGCATAGCCATTGCCATCGTGTATTTTTTGATGTCGTTTTTATGGTTTTGGTTAAATCTTCCGGTATCGTGATTTTCGACGAAAGTCAGAATATTGTTGATATTTGGATATAGAAAATCATTCGTGAAATTGTCGTAGAATTTAATCATCCCATCAGTCCAGCTGTCTTTGTCTTCGTTGAAAGCATTGCCAAAAGCACTGTGTAATGTAAAATCCATTACGCTTGGCAAATGTGAATTATAGCTTTGGATTGCAGCAATTTTGCTGTCTTTTTGCCAATACGCCATTTGGGCTTGGTCGTTCATCCAAACCTCACCAACGATGTTGAAATATGGATATTCGTCGGTAATCGCTTTTGTCCATTTTGCAATTCCAACTTTGTCATTGTATGAATAAGTATCAACTCTGTAACCATCCAAATCAGCGTATTCAATCCACCAAATTGCGTTTTGAGTCAGGTAATTTAAAACCAAAGGATTAGACTGATTCAAATCTGGCATTGACGGAACAAACCAGCCATCCACACAATTTTTTGTATCGATTGCGGAAGCATTTGGGTCAAATTGCGTCGCCATTCTGTAATTTGATTGCGAGAAACCAGGAAATTGATGTACCCAGTCATACGTTGGCAAATCTTTATACATCCAATGTTGGGCACCCCAATGGTTCGTCACATAATCTTTGATTAATTTCATTCCTCTTTTTTTCAATTCAGATGAAAGTTTCAAATATTCTTCGTTGGTTCCATAACGCGGGTCGATTTTATAAACATCAGACTGGCCATAACCGTGATAAGAGTAACCTTTATCGTTGTCCTCGCAAAGTGGCGTGCTCCAAAGTGCGGTAACGCCTAATTCTTCTAAATAATCTAAATTTTTGATAATTCCTTCGATATCGCCACCGTGACGACCGCCTGGCAAACTTCTGTTGGCTTTTTCGGTTGTGGCAGAATTATTGTCGTTGTTAGGGTTTCCATTCGCAAAACGGTCTGGCATTATCAAATACATCATATCCGATGCATCGAAACTTTGGCGTTGAGCGGAATTCGCACGTCTTTGTTTTAAGGAATAATTTTTAGTAAAAGCTACCTTGTTTTTGTTCTTAAATGAGAAAACAAAATCAGAAGCAGAAAGATTTTTAGTGTCGATTGTGATGAAAATGTAGTTAGGGTTTTCGGTTTTGACTACGTTTTTTATGACCACATTATTTGAAACCGAAGCTTCGTATTGTGCGATATTTTTTCCGTAGAACATAATTTGAAGTTCTGGATTGTGCATTCCGGCATACCAAAAAGGCGGTTCCATTTTATCGATTTGGGCGAAAGCGGAAATGGATAATAATAAAAGTAGGATTGTTTTTTTCATTGTTGTTGTTTTTCTCGAGTAGTAATTACGCGAAGTTTTATTTTATATATTGCTCGCAAAGTCGCGGAGACGCAAAGCATTGTTTTTGAATTTAGCTTTGCGACTTAGCGTCTTTGAGAGAAAAAATATTTATACCGTAACCAAAGTATTCGGCTCCACCAAAACCGCTTTTCCGTTTACAAAAACGGTCAGCTCTTTTGTACCTTCCAAGTTGAATTTGGTTTCGTTCGCTTCGACAGAAACTTGTAATATTTGATTTCTGAAATTGATTTTAAACGAATACCCTTTCCATTGTTCCGGAATTCTTGGTTCAAAATGCAAAGCATCATCTTTTACACGCATTCCTCCAAAACCTTCAACGATACTCATCCAAGTTCCAGCCATTGAAGTGATATGACAACCTTCTTCCACTTCCTTATTATAATCATCTAAATCTAAACGAGAAGTTCTCAAATAGAACGTGTAAGCCTGTTCCATCCTGCCCAAGCCTGCCGCTTGAATCGAGTGGACACAAGGAGAAAGTGATGATTCGTGAACCGTAAATGGCTCGTAGAAATCAAAATGTTTCTCCAATTGCTCTTTCGAAAAATGGTCTTCAAAGAAATAAAATCCTTGCAAAACATCGGCTTGTTTGATGTATGGCGAACGAAGAATCCTGTCCCAAGACCATTTTTGGTTGATTGGTCTTTGGCTTTTATCCAAATCATTTACTTTTACTAATTCTTTATCCAGGAAGCCATCTTGTTGCAAATAAACATCGTGCTCTTCCGAAAAAGGAAGGTACATTTTGTCGGCCACTTTCTTCCATTGTGCCAATTCTCCTTTGTCCAGATTTACTTTAGACATTATTCTGGAATAGTCGGAAGCATATTCTTTTTCTATCTTTTCGATTTGCTCCAAAGTATAATCGATACACCATTTGGCTAAATAATTTGTATAGAAATTGTTATTTACATTGTTTTCATATTCGTTTGGACCTGTAACTCCAAGAATTACGAATTGGTCTTTATTCGTAGAAAAAGTCGCTCTTTGGTGCCAAAAACGAGCAATTCCGATTAAAACTTCTAAACCTTTTTCCGGAATATAACTGTAATCTCCGGTAAATCTGAAATAGTTGAAAATGGCGAAAGCAATCGCACCATTTCGATGGATTTCCTCGAACGTAATTTCCCATTCGTTATGGCATTCTTCACCGTTCATTGTCACCATCGGATACAAAGCGGCGCCGTTTGTAAAACCTAATTTTCCAGCATTTTCAATGGCTTTATCCAATTGATTGTAACGGTATGTCAACAAATTCCTAGCAACTTGCTGGTCTTTTGTAGCCATATAAAAAGGTATGCAATACGCTTCAGTGTCCCAATAAGTGGAACCGCCGTATTTTTCTCCTGTGAATCCTTTTGGACCAATATTCAAACGAGAATCTTTGCCTAAATAAGTTTGGTTCAATTGAAAAATATTAAAACGGATTCCTTGTTGTGCTTTCACATCGCCATCGATGGTAATGTCTGACATTTCCCAGATTTTTGACCATGCCAGTTTTTGGTTTTCTAATAGATTTGCGTAACCTATTTTCAGACCTTCAGCAATTACGTTTTGAGCCGCAGTTTGAGTATTTTCGTGGTTTAAAGAAACCGTGTAACCTCCTAATTTTTGGAAAGAAACTGTTTCTTTATTTCCAACTTTTACTTCGTAAGAAAACTGAATTTTATCGGCATTTACTTGAACATCTAACGGATTTTGTTTTACTGAATTTCCATTCAACAAAATCGCATTCTGCATAAATGTGGTTGCTGTAAAATGTGTCTTAAAAGTTCTTGCCGTTACAAAAGCTTCATTTTCTGAATATTTTACGTCAAGCGGTTCCCAGAATTTTTCCTCCCAGTTGGCATCTTCGTTATGAACTCCGGCGTCAACATAAGGTTTGAAAACGATTTTGGCATCTCCATTTAAAGGCGTAATTTCATAATTGATAACGCCTAATTCGTCATTATCCAAAGAAAGAAAACGCGTAATTTTAGCTGCAATTTCAACGCCATTTTGCAAAACAGCTTCGAAAGAACGGTAATAAACTCCTTCTTTCATATTCAATTCGCGCTTGAAATTGGAAACTGATTTGCATTTGGCCAAATCAAAATTTTCTCCGTTGATTTCAATTTCAATTCCGATCCAATTTGGAGCGTTCAATACTTTTGCGAAATATTCTGGATAACCGTTTTTCCACCAGCCCACTTTTGTCTTGTCTGGATAATAAATTCCGGCAATGTAGCTTCCTTGGAAGGTTTCGCCTGAATAATTTTCTTCAAAATTGGCACGTTGTCCCATCGCACCGTTTCCGATGCTGAACAAACTCTCGGAAGATTTTACTCTTTCGGCATCAAATCCTTCTTCTATGACGGACCAATTATTTGGTATGATATAATCTTGGTTCATTGTGTTTTTTGTTTAAAGTTTACTGTTTAAAGTGGAAGGTTGCGTAACTTGAAACCTTAAACTCTAAACCTTTAACAGTGATTTATTTGATTAATGATTCGATGAATTGCTCATCTATATGGGTAAAATCTGGGAAAATAAATTTTGCTTCGTGCAAGATTTTTGCTTCACCGATTCCGACACTTGTCATGCTTGCGATGTTTGCGGCTTGAACTCCGGCAACAGAATCTTCAAAAACAATTGCGTTTTCTGGAGCTACGTTCAAAAGCTTTGCAGCTCTTAAAAAAACTTCAGGATCTGGCTTTGCATTGGTGACATCATTTCCATCGACGATTGCATCAAAATAGCTGATGATTCCGGTTTTTTCTAAAATTGGTCTTGCGTTTTTACTTGCAGAACCTAAGGCAATCAACTGATTTTTCTCCTTCAAAAATTTTAAAACCGGAACAACGCCGCTTAAAATTTCGCTTTCGTCCATATCTACCAAATAGGATAGATAGTCTTCATTTTTTTGAACCAACCACTTGTCTTTATTTTCTTGGCTTGCTTCGATTTTTCCTAATTCAAGGATAAGATCCAGCGAACGAACTCGGCTAACGCCTTTTAATTCTTCGTTGTGCTCTGGTGTAAATTCGATTCCGAGCTGGTTGGCGATTTTCTGCCAAGCCAAATAATGGTATTTTGCGGTGTCAACGATGACTCCGTCAAGGTCGAATAAGAATGCTTTTGTTTTCAAAATTTTATACTTTAATTGTGTCGTCTTCATCTTTTACTCTCGAAACAAACGTAGCTGCAATTAAAAAGGCAACACCGCTGGCAACAATAGCATAAATTGGATTTCCACCATAAACATATTTAACGATTGGACCGCCAATGATAGCGTTGATGATTTGAGGAATTACTATGAAGAAATTGAAAATTCCCATGTAAACGCCCATTTTTTTCGCAGGAATTGATCCCGAAAGAATGGCATATGGCATAGCCAAAATACTTGCCCAAGCGATTCCGACGCCTACCATTGATAAGATCAACCAATTTGGAGTAGGAGCGAAATAGACCGAAATCAATCCGATTCCTCCAGCGATTAATGAAAAAGTGTGTGTAGATTTTCTTCCGATTTTCTTTGCGATGTAAGGAAGGAAGAAAGCGAAAATTGCAGAAACAGCATTGTAAACTCCGAAGATGATTCCAACCCAGTCGCCAGCTTTTTGATAAGTTGCAGAACTTGTGTCTTCTAATGGAAGATTGTAAACGTGATGAGCAATTGCTGGAGTTGCGAAAACCCACATTCCGAATAACGCAAACCATGAAAAGAATTGAACCCAGCCCAATTGTTTCATCGTGGTCGGCATATTCTTAAAATCTGCAAAAATGTTCATCAAGCTCGAACTTTCTTCTTCGTGGACAATGCCTTTTGCTTTATCAAATGCTTCTAATTCTGCAGGAGAATATTCCTTCGTAGTGGAAACCGTCCAAAGAACGGCACCAATCAAAACAGCCGCACCAATAATAAAGGACAAAATTAAATGATAAGGAACTTCGCCAGGAAGCGCTTCATTTGAAATTCCGAACCAATTGCTCAACGCATAAGGAAGCCATGAACCGATAACTGCGCCTAAACCAATCATAATAGTTTGAACGCTAAAGCCTAAAGTTCGCTGGTCAGACGGAAGCAAATCGGCCACCAAAGCGCGGAAAGGTTCCATGGCGATGTTGAACGACGCATCCATAATCATTAGCATTCCGGCTCCAACCCAAAGCGCAGGCATAAATGCTGTCAACGCTGCCGATTGTGGCATAAAGATTAATCCGAAAGCCGCTAAAATTGATCCAAGTAAAAAGTAAGGTTTTCTTCTGCCGAAGCGTGTCCATGTTCTGTCACTGTAATGTCCGATTATGGGCTGCACAATTAATCCTGTTAAAGGAGCAACAATCCAAAACCAAGACAAACTGTGAACGTCGGCACCGAAAATTTGCAGAATTCTACTGGCATTTGCATTTTGCAAGGCAAATCCCATTTGTATCCCTAAATATCCAAAACTCATGTTGCAGATATCAAAGAGACTTAATTTACGCTTTTCCATTATCGTAATGAATTGATTTATTTACGATAAGCGTTATTGCTTATCAAAACTTAATTTTTGTTTCGAAGTAAAAATATAAGTACTGATAATTAAATGCAAATATATAATTTTTTTAAAGGGAAAATTAAAATGGCAACATTTAACAATTCTAAAAATCGAAAAATATTGCCATTATTGTATTGGTATTCAAAAAGTTATTGTTAACTACAACGTTGGCGTAGATTCTCTGACCACCAAATGTGTTTCAATAACTTCGGTTTTGTAATGTTCTTCTTCCTCTTCTTCAGACTCTAATCTTTCGATCAGCATTTTTGCCGCTTTTCCACCCATTTTTATTCCGTTTTGGGAAACTGTCGTGATGCTTGGCGAAGAATATTTTGAGATAATTCCATCCGTGAAGCCAATTACAGAAATATCTTCAGGAATTCTTTTTCCGAATTTTTTCGCTGCTTTGATTGCTGTTACTGCAAAAAGCTCGTTGACGGCAAAAACCGCGTCAATGTCATTATTTGCAATCAATTCTTCAATTTGGAATTCACAGATATCAATGTCTTCAATTTTCAAAATTAATTTAGGATCTACAATAATATCGTTGGTTTTTAAAGCTTTGATATAGCCGTCTGTTCTTAGTTTTCCTACGCTTACATAGTCAACAGTTGTAATCAGTGCGATCTTTTTAAAATCTTTATTGATTAAAGTTTGAACTGCTTCATAAGCCGCTAGATTGTCATCGATAATTACTTTATCGCACAAAACATCGTTGGTAACACGGTCAAACATGACAACTGGCATTCCTTGATTAATGACCTCAGTAATATGGTGGAAATCTTTTTTATGCTGCGTTTCCTTCGAAAGTGACATGATGAATCCATCGATAGTTCCATTGGCTAACATTTCCATGTTGATGACTTCTTTGTCGAAAGATTCGTCAGATAACGTTACGATAACATTGTATCCGTGTTCGTTAGCCACATGTTCGATACCGCTGATTACGGTTGCGAAAAAATGGTGCACAATTTCAGGAATAATTATACCAATTGTCTTAGTCTTTTTATTCTTTAAACTGAGTGCAATCAGGTTTGGTTTATAGTTATATAACTTCGCAAAAGCCTGCACTTTTTGGCGCGTGTCTTCGCTAATTTCTGGACTGTCTCTCAAGGATTTGGAAACTGTTGATATTGAGACATCTAGCTCTTTTGCGATTTGCTTTAGGGTAACTTTTCTACGCATGATAAAAAATGTAAAATAAATATTTCGGAATAAAGGTAAATCTAATTTTGATTAATAGTGTTTTTTAGAGAAAAAAACTGCTTTTTCTGTAAAGTTTTCAACACGCAAACGTTTTCGGTCGCCTCTTTTACGAAAACGTTTTTTTTGTGTAGAATATTTACATAATTTTAACATTCGAAGTAAAAATATAATACGCAAAACTCAATTTTAATCTAAACAAAATGTATGAAAACAATTTATAAAAAGTTGTTGCTTTTATTACTGCTGCTTCCTTTTAGTGTTCTAGCACAGAGCACTTTAAGCGGAACGGTTACCGACGGAGCTTCGGGACTTCCACTCCCAGGAGTTAGCGTTTCTGTACAAGGTACCACAAATGGTGTTTCGACAGATTTTGATGGAAATTTTCAACTTTCAGGAGTAAAAACCGGAGATGTAATTTCTTTCTCTTTTTTAGGATTTCAAACGCAGTCTTTGACCTATTCAGGACAGAAGAATTTGACTGTAAAATTACAGGAAGATGCTTCTCAGCTTGAAGAAGTTGTTGTAGTTGGTTATGGATCTGTAAGAAAGAAAGATGCAACAGGTGCTGTTGAAGTAATTTCTTCAGAAAAATTTAACCGCGGTATGAATGCTACGGCTGAAAATCTTTTAAATGGAAGAGTTGCTGGTTTGACAATTTCAACGAGTGGAGCGCCAGGAGCGGGTTCAGATATTAGAATTCGTGGCGGGGCTTCTCTTGGAGCTTCAAACACTCCATTAATTGTAATTGATGGACTTCCAATTGATAACGGTGTCGGTGGTGGATCTACCAGCGCACTAGCTGCAATTAACCCAAATGATATTGAATCTTTTTCTATTTTGAAAGATGCTTCTGCTACAGCTATTTATGGTTCTAGAGCTTCAAATGGAGTTATCATTATTACTACAAAAAAAGGGAGTCAAGGTGGACTTCAAGTTTCATTTAATTCATTGACAACTGTTAATACGTTAGCAAAAAAAGTAGATGTTTTATCTGCTGACCAATTTAGAAATGTGGTTACGGAAAATGGAACTCCTGCGCAAATTGCACTTTTAGGGGATGCAAATACAGATTGGCAAGATGAAATTTTTCACAATAGCATCTCAGTTGATAATAATTTATCTATTAGAGGAAATCTATTTGACGTAGTGCCTGCAAGACTTTCTATTGGATATACTGGAATTCCAGGATTATTGAAAACGGGGGAGTTTAAAAGAACAACAACATCGTTGGCATTAAACCCTTCTTTTTTTGATAATCACTTGAAAATCAATTTAAATGCAAATATTTCTTGGCAAGACAACCGTTTCGCTGAAGAAGGAGCTATTGGTAATGCACTTAGTTTTGATCCAACACAATCTGTATATGATTCCTCATCTTATTTCGGAGGTTATTTTCAATGGCTTGAATCAGATGGAGATAGAGTTGCCACTGGAGCACAGCAAAATCCAGTTTCCTTATTAAATCAAAGGAGAAATGTTACTGACAGCCGTAGAATGTATGGAAATGTTCAGTTTGACTATAAGCTTCACTTCTTTGAAGATTTGAGAGCTGTTATCAATCTTGGATATGATAAACAAAACGGGAATGGTACTAATACTGTTGAAAATACTAGTATAGCAGGTTATCAAACGGGAAGTGTTACTTCTATTACTAATCCATATCAAAATTTAGGTGCTTTTACATATTTTAATGATGAAAAAGAAAATAAGCTTTTAGATGCTTATCTTGTTTACACTAAAGAAATCGGAAAATTAAATTTAGATGTGACTGGAGGCTATTCTTATCAGAATTTTGAAAAAGTTGCTTATTCTACAGGAAATATCTATGATCCAACTTCTGTAAAAGATGTAGCAACTGATGGGGTTGTGAATTTGCAGTCATATTTTGGCAGGATGAACATTGGGTATGATAATAAATATCTTTTAACGGTAAATTATCGAAATGACCAAACTTCCCGGTTTTCAAAAGAAATGAGGAAAGGTGATTTTTATGGTGCGGCTCTTGCATGGAAAATCTCAGAAGAAAGCTTCTTGAAAAATGTTGATTTCATTTCTGACTTGAAATTAAGAATCGGGTATGGAACTACTGGGCAACAAGAAATTGCATCCGCTTTTGCATACATTCCCCGATATACTTTGGGAAATACACAAGCACAGTACCAATTTGGGAATGTATTTGTACCTGTTGGGAGACCACAGCCTTATAATACAATCCTCAAATGGGAAGAAACTGAAACCAAAAATATTGGGCTTGATTTTGGGTTTTTTAATAACAGATTATCAGGATCGTTGGATCTTTATGAAAAAGAATCTTCTGACTTGCTGAATTTAGTACCTGCAGCTGATGGAACTATTCCTGGAAACATAATCGATAGAAATTATGGAAATTTTACTACTAAAGGGGTTGAATTTAGTGTGAGCTATGATATTTTTAAAGGTGATGGCTTTAATTGGACATCCTCATTCAATGCGACTTATAATAACCGAGAAATTACCGCGCTTCCTTTTGACAATCAAGTAGAAGCTATTGATGGTGGTGGTGGAAACACTATTCAAATCCAGTCAGTAGGGTATAATCCAAGAGCTTTTTATGTATATGAGCAGGTTTATGATGAAAACCACAAGCCTGTTGAAGGCGTATATGTTGACAGAAACAAAGATGGTATTATATCAACAGCAGATCAATACAGATATAAAAATCCAGATGCAGATTATACTTTAGGGATGCTAAATAATATGAGCTATAAGCAGTTTGATTTGTCATTTGCTTGGAGAGCTAGTTTAGGCAACTATATGTATAACAATGTTGCTGCTAATAAAGGTGTATTGCAATCAGGAGTTCGCTACAGCGACGTAATCAGCAATATCCATTCTGATTATTTTAATTCAGGTTTCCAGCAAGAAGGTAATAACAGATTATTCTCTGATTATTACATTCAGAATGCATCTTGGTTTAAGCTAGACAATATTACAGTAGGATATTCCCTTCAAAATCCATTAGGAAACGATCATTCTAAGCTTAGAATTTATGGAGCTGTTCAAAATGTATTTACAATAACTGACTATGATGGAATTGATCCTGAAATTTTCAGTGGTGTAGACAAAACAATCTATCCAAGAGCAAGAATGTTTATGCTAGGATTTAATTTAGATTTTTAAAAAAAATGAAAATGAAAAAATTTTTAGATTTATTAGGTAAGAAAACATTGTTGTTGCTAGTTGTTTTGGCAATAGGTGTTTCTTGTACGGATGATTTAGATGTGACTCCTCAAGATGATGATGATTTGACAGCTGAAAAATTCTATGAAAATCCACAGGCTTACAGAATGTTTTTAGCAAAGCTTTATTTAGGACTTGCAAAAGCAGGAAACGGTGAAGGAGATGGTGGAGAAGATTTATCGGGGATTAGAAATGACTTTAGTCCTTATCTGAGAGCTTTTTATACTTTGCAGCAATTGCCAACAGATGAATCTGTAATTGCATGGCAAGATGGTAATTTGCCTTCAATGAATACACAAACTTGGACAAGTAATAATGAGTTCATTTATGTAATGTATTCAAGAACTTTTTACCAGATGAGCTTGGCAAATGAGTTTTTAAGACAATCAACACCAGATAAATTAGGAAGCAGACCTGTCGCTCCAGAAATTTTGAGTGATATGGCTTCTTACAGAGCAGAAGCAAGATTTTTAAGAGCATTGTCTTTATACCATGCAATGGATTTGTTTGGAAAAGTGCCGATTGTTACAGAAGCTGATCCAGTTGGATTTTTCTATCCGTTGCAAAAAAGCACTCAAGAAGTTTTTAACTTCATTGAATCAGAACTTATTGCAATTGATGCAGACTTAAAACCATCGCAAACAAATGAATATGGGAGAGTGGATAAAGTTGCTGCAAAAATGCTTTTAGCAAAATTATATTTGAATGCTCAAACGTATATCGGTCAGACGAAATATGCTGAAGCCTCAGGAGCACTTCAAGGGGTGTTAAGTTCTTCTTATCAAATTGCACACATTCCTTATAGTCATTTGTTTATGGCCGATAATGATGTGAATGGAGCTCAAAACGAATTTATTTTTCCAGTTCGTTTCGATGGTCAATTTACAACTAGTGGAGGAACAAATTATTTAGTTCACGCTTCAATTTTATCTACTATGAACGCAAGTGATTTTGGAGTAGATAGTGGATGGAAAGGTTTAAGAACAAGAAGAGAATTTGTAAATAAATTTTCTGATCCATCAGGAGCTTCTGACAATAGAGCAATGTTCCATACGACTGGACAAGCGTTAGAAATTTCTAGCATTGCAAATGAAGCTGAAGGTTACGGAATTACAAAATGGACAAACAAAAAATCAACAGGAGGAAATGGTTCAAGCCCTTCGGGTGCCTATGTAGATACTGATTTTCCAATGTTCCGTTTGGCAGATGCTTATTTAATGTATGCAGAATTAGCTGTCAGAGGTCAAGGTTCTTTGCCACAAGCAGTAACTTATGTAAATGAATTGAGAGACAGAGCTAACGCTGCTGCAGTTTCTCAAGCAGATTTGACATTGGATTTTGTGCTTGCCGAAAGATCAAGAGAATTATATTGGGAATGCCACAGACGCCAAGACTTGATTCGCTTTGGTAAATTCACAGGCGGTTCTTACTTATGGCAATGGAAAGGAAATTCGATGAATGGTTCTCCAACAGCTGATCATTTGAAATTATTCCCTATTCCAGATAGAGCTAAAGCAGCAAACCCAACTTTACAACAAAACACAGGTTATTAATCAAAAAAATATAAATATGAAAAATATAACAAAATCAATATTAGCACTATTCGCAGTTATGGCATTTTCATGCAGCTCGGATGATGTAGAAGACAGACCAGTAATTTCAGCAATAGACGGCCCAGCATTAGTTGCTCCAACAAGCGGTTCTTATGTTTTAAACATTGAAAGCGCAGATAATTTAGCAGAAAGATTTGTTTGGACATCAGCAAACTTTGGACAAGATGTTGCAATCAACTATGAAATTCAATTAGACGCTGCCGATGGAGTTGATGAATTTGCAGAACCACGTTCATTAGGTTCAGTAATTGGAGCTAATCAATTATCAGTTTCAGTTGTTACTTTGAATACTGCTGCAATTGCCCTAGGTGGTGAGGCAGAATTAGAAGGTCAATATGTAGTTAGAGTAAAAGCAAGTGTAAATGCTACTTTTGACGCTATTTATAGCGAGCCAGTAAATATTTCAATAACTCCTTATCAAGCTTTTGTGCCTTTGCAGAATCTTTATATTATGGGAACTGCAACTGAATTTGGATACGCAAACAATGCAGGAAATACTCCAATGTTTAGAGATGTGGAAGATCAAAATTTATTCCGTCTTAGAGCACATTTTACTGCAGGAGAAATAAAATTATTATCAACTTTAGGATCTTGGCAACCACAATATGGCGCAGGTGATGGAAATGCTTTAGCTGTTAATCCAGGTGGAGGAAGTGATCCAAATCCAATCGTAGTTTCTGCAGATGGATATTATGATTTAGAAGTAAATATTGCTGCAATGACTTATTCTCTAACACCATTTGCTTACGATCCAGTTGCTATGCCGACATTTGCAACAGTAGGTATTATCGGTGACGCAACTCCAGGAGGTTGGACTGATGACACTAATATGACAAACACTACACTTAATCCACATATTTGGAAAGTAAACGATATTACAATCACTCTTTTAAAAGTAAAATTTAGAGCGAATGACAGCTGGGACTTACCAGGAAATTGGGGTGATGGTACTCCTGTTTCTGGGGAATTGACAATTAATGGACCTGATTTCGTAGGTGTTGCTGCTGAAGGAAATTATGATGTTTGGTTCAATGATCTTGACAGACGCTACATTTTTATCCCAAGATAATATAATATTAATAACAAAAAGCCGCTTGAAAAATCAGGTGGCTTTTTTTAAAATCATTGCCATGAAAAAAATTACTTTGTTTTTATTATTTATTTCTTCTTTTGCTTGGGCACAGCAACAGACGGTTACTTATTCTGTTTCTCCAGCAACTTTTGAAGAAAATCAATCTGTTACGCTGACATTTAATGGAAGCAGCATAAATGAAGCCACTTGGGGTGTAACAGGAAATGCCCTTTACTTATGGACGTGGTCCTTAGATGCGAACAATGTTTCGCAAGATTGTCCAACTAACGGTACTTGGATCGCCTCAAATGAAGCTAATAGACTGGTATACTCATCAGCTACCGATACTTATTCAATAACTTTTGTCCCTTCTGCTTTTTATAATAGAACGGGAATTGCTAGACTTGGATTTCTTATAAAAGCTAAAAATGCAACCGGTGATAAAAAATCACAGGATATTTTTGCAAATGTTGGTGCTTTTCAAGTTAATCTGACTGCTCCTGTTCAAAATAGCACAACACTTATCGCTTCGAATTCAAATTTTAGCATCACTGCTACAAATACTGGAGGAAATGCATTATATGTACTTAAAAGTAATGGTACTGTACTCAACCAAAATACAAGTACAGCAAGCTATTCTTATACGCATACCGCTATTACATCTAACCAAAGTTATACATTAGATGTAACACAAGGATCAACAACAATCTCAAAGAAATTTTCTGTGGTTGTAAATCCAGGGACGATAAGCGCTGCAATTCCAGCAGGATTAAATGATGGTGTGAATTACAATGTTTCTGATCCAACAAAAGCTACTTTGGTTTTAAATGCGCCATTGAAAGATTTTGTATATGTTGCAGGAAGTTTTAGTAACAATAACTGGTCTCCTTCAACTGCTTATGCTATGAAAAAAGATCCGGCTTCTGGTAAATTCTGGCTTGAATTAACAGGCCTGACTTCTGGAACTTATTATTCTTATCAATATTGGGTTGGCGACCAAACCAGCCGTCCATCAAATTCACCAGCTTTGGTAAAAACGGCAGATCCTTTTTCAACATTGGTTCTAAGTCCGTTTGATGATCCAGACATCAAAACTTTAGGAGTTTATCCAAATCTTCCCGATTTTCCTGCTGGTCAAGAAAGAGAAGTTTCTGTTTTGCAAACTGGTCCGAATGCTTTTTACAACTATAATTGGAGTAGCGCTACAACCAATTTTGTGAAGCCAAGCAAAAAAGATTTAGTAATCTATGAAGTTTTGGTAAGAGATTTTGATACAAATAGAACCTATCAAAATCTAATTGACAAGATTGATTATTTTAAAAATCTTAAAATAAATGCGATCCAACTAATGCCGGTTATGGAATTTGAAGGTAATGAAAGTTGGGGATACAACACGGCGTTTCACATGGCTCTAGATAAAAGATATGGTCCTGCGGCAAAGCTTAAAGAACTTATTGATTTGTGTCACCAAAATGGTATTGCGGTAATTCTTGACGTAGCTTTAAATCACGTTTTTAGCCGTTCGCCTTTAGAAAGAATGTGGATGCTAGATACTGACAATGACGGATGGGGAAATGGTGTTTCTTATGAAAATCCATATTGCAATGCTAGCGCGATGCACTCTTACAATGTAGGAACTGACTTAAATCATTTCAATGCAAATAATATGACGCAATATTATACGCAGAGAACCATCCAGCATTGGATGAATGAATTTAAAATTGACGGTTTCCGTTGGGATTTGACAAAAGGTTTTACTCAAAGTTGTCCTTTCACTGGCAATGCTTCTACTCAAGATGCCTGTACAAACAATTATCAAGCTGACCGTGTTGCGAAACTTAAATATTATGCAGATTTGCAATGGGCTATTGATCCAAATTTTTATGTAATTTTTGAGCATTTAGGAAATGGCGGTTCATTTAACGAAGAAGTAGAATGGGCTGGTTATAGAAAAACAGGCGATGCTGACGGAATTTCAAAAGGAATCATGCAATGGAGAAAAATGACTGATCCTTATGCCAATTTCTTGAAAGGAAACTATGCTGATCTTAGCGGTGTAGCTCACACTTCTGACCGATTTATTGGATATGCAGAAAGTCATGACGAAGAAAGAGTTCTGTATAAGGCATTAAATGAAGGCGGACAAACAAATGGAAATCTTCCAAAAGCATTGGCAAGAATGTCTGCAATGGGAGCGTTGCATTTATTAGTTCCAGGCCCAAAGATGATTTACCATTTTGGAGATCTAGGTTATAATAGTTCCATTTTTACTTGTAATAACGGAACCGTTAATTTTCCAGAATCAACAGGTACAAGTGATGATTGTAAATTAGATACAAAACCACAACCTCAATGGACAGATAACTGGTTAGGAAATACGGCCCGTAGAAAAATTTACGATGACTGGTCAAAAATGATTGCTCTTAAAAAAGAGGAAAATGTTTTTGAAAATGGTACTTATGCTTGGAATTTCAGTACGCTAGGAAAACCAAGATTAGACATTTGGACAAGCACGACTCAAACAACAAGTCTGAGCTATGTTTTTGTACTTACAAATGCTACAAATACAGTTTCAAATACCGCTGGAGGATTTCCTTTTACAGGAACCTGGTATAATTTAATGGATGGTACTGAACTTGTTGTAACAAATCTAAACATGAATATTGCGATTGAAGCCGACGGATTCAGAGTTTATGGAAACAAAGCGCCACTTTCAACAAATGACTTTGAATTGTCAAAAATCGCGCTTTATCCAAATCCATCTAATGGAAATTTTAATATCAATACGAGTACAAAACAAGTTTCTGTATATTCAATTACCGGTCAATTGGTAAAAGAGTTTAAAGGAAGTTTTGACAACTCTTTTAACTATTCTATTGAAAATTTAAATCAAGGATTATACATCGTTAAAGTGTTAGACGACCAAGATAGGGAAGCTACATTGAAATTGATGAAACAATAAAGTTTGAGTTAGTTAAGTAGTTAAAATGCCTTTCCATATTTTTTGGGAAGGCATTTTTTTTATTATAAAAGTGTTTTTTTCAAGCCTTCGCCAATGTTTCTCCAAAAGAAATTATAAAATGATTTCTCTTGAATTCTTTCTACTTCCACTTTGGCTTCCCTAATTTTTTCTTTAGAATCATTTCTTACAAATAAATTACCCACTGCCGTCAGCAATTTATTTTTCTTCTCGCGGTTTTTCTTCTGGTAAATAGTCACTTTTATATCGTCATATTTTATGGCAAAATCACCCGTCGAACGCACGTCATTTCCTGAGAAATTAAAATAAACTTCATTTAAAGTTCCGTCTACATCTACATTCATGTAGGGTTTTGTAAATGGTTTCAGCCTTTTTGCCGGAAATTGAAGAATGCTTCCTTTGATATTGAAACCGTCGTTTTTGTCTAAAACATTAAAGCGCCAGTTCACTTTCATCGGTGAAACATTCATGAAGCGGCAATTGATTGTAATCTTGACATCAGGAAGCTTTTTATGTCCATAACCGCTGTTTAAATCAGTAGCAAACATGTTGAATTTGTTAAAAGAAAGCAATCCGGGACCTTTTTCAAAAGTTTTTTCTTCTTCATATTCTAAAGTGGATTCTCGAACCGCCAAAGTATCAACATGAAGCGGGAATTTAATTTCACGCAATAATTTATTGTATAAAGGTTTTTTAGAAAGATCATCTGCAGGCATTTTCGAACGATAAATACTAGCAAAAACCTTATCTAAAAAAACATTGGTAGAATTAAAATAAAACTTATCATTTTTAAATCCCCAATCCATATTGTTGATCGAAATTTCACTTGCATTTACAGTGAAAATATCTTTTTCCTTTGGAACTCTTCTAACAAATTCTAGGCGATTATATTCAGGAATCATATTAAAATCAGCAATTTTCAAATCCGTTTTATTTGTTTGGATTTTTTTAGCGGTCATATGATAAAACTCGTCTGAGCGATAATAAATACTGTCGCAATTCAATTTGAAATCTTTATAGCTGAAAGGAATTTTTTCTTCTAAAGTATTGTCATCCAAAACCAAATCGTCTAATTCCATCGAAAGATTGTGGACAATCAAGGAAGCTTTGTTATTGACAGTAGAAATAATCTCCAAACTCGCATTATTCAAATAAATGTCAGAAACAGAAATCGTATTTTTAAACGGAGCCACCACTTTGTCTCGAATACTTTTTGGATTGTTCAAAGCCTTGTCATTGTCTTTAAACAGAATGATTTCTGGTGTGGAAATAGTAATTCGTTGCGCTTTAATTTTTTTGCTGAAAAGAATCGACCAAGCGCTGATTCCTGTGATTTCTATAGACTTTATTTGTGCGTAAATTCCAGCCTTTACATTTTTTTTCTTAAGAGAAGATTTTGGAACCAGCGTAATGTCTTTAATTATCGCATTTCCATCCAAAAGTGCAACATCAAGCGATTTGTAGCTTATTTGATAAGGCGAATCATTATTTTCATTGACAATTGCCGGAAGTTCTTTTCGAATCCAATAATTGAGCCCGATGTTTCCAATAACTATCAATGCAAGCAATAAAACAATTCCAATCAATATTTTTTTCCACCAAGCCATATCTTACAATTTGTCTATTAAATATAAAGATAAAAATGGAGGTTTTTTGAAGTAAGGATTTTTATTATAAGAAAATTATGATTCTGAAATTTTAATATTTGTTTTCAAATTCAGGACAATCAATTCGTATGTCTCTGTTTTTCAAAATGATATTTAAGAAATTGCAATAATGTTCAATGCCGTCATTTGCATAAAATTTGCAATTATAGCAAGTGCGTTGCACATTTATGACATCGGATCGATTTAATTTGATGATTAAATCTGAGATCATATTCCAAATTATTTCTTTTTCATTTTCATCAGTCTGTGACAAAATAGCGGTTATCGGATCAGGAAAATCTTCTGTTTCAGCGACTATTTTTTTTCCAGTTTCTGTAAGTTTGATTACATAGCTCCTAAAATCTTTTGCATCAGAAAATTTTTCAATGAGATATTTTTGTTCCAAGATTTTTATGGCGTCGCTTACGGTAGGCTTTGTCACGTTAAATTCTTTCGCAAGATAACTCACAGTCGTTTTTTCAATCGAGTGGTGCTGAATGAAAATCAATATTTGAATTTGAATTGGACTTAAGCCTTTTTCCTTTGCTTTTTCCCACAGTAAAATTTTGAAAACCTGCGACAATCGTTCCAATCCGGCCACAATTTTGCTGTCGAAATTATAATTTTGTGTGATAAGATTGAAAATTGGCATAGGTTTTATTTTGATTCGAGATAGTTCAATAGCTCATGCATCTTTCTATTATTTATATCTAAAAAGCGCTCGTCTAAAATTTCTTTCGACGACTGAATGTAAGGAGAATCGACAATTTCTTCTTTGCCAAAATTAACCATTTTTATCAAAGATTCACGCGATACTTCCAAGTGAAATTGCAATCCAAAAATAGTTTCTTTGTATTGAAAAGCCTGATTTTTGCAAGCTTCACTTCTTGCCAATAAAACAGCATCTTTTGGAAGGTCAAAAGTTTCGCCATGCCAATGAAAAACAGGATAAGAATCTTCGCCAGTAAATAAAATATTTTTATTTTCCACTTTTGAAATAGGAAACCAGCCAATTTCTTTTTCCTTATTCGCATAGACTTTTGAGCCTAAAACAGATGCAATCAATTGAGAGCCTAGGCAAATTCCTAAAATGGTTTTGTCCTCTACTATTGCTTTTGATATAAAATTCTTTTCATCAATCAGCCACTTAAAATTCTCAGAATCATTGATGCTCATTGGCCCGCCAAGAATTATCAGCCAGTCAAAATCAGAAATTTCTGGAAAAATTGTTGTTTCAAATAACTTTGTATATGTTAGTTGGTGCCCTTTTTCTATTACCCAGTTTTCAATGCATCCCAAGTTTTCAAATGCAACATGTTGCAGGCAATGTATGCGAATTTTTTTCATCTTTTTAGATTTCTGGCTTGTGCACAAATTTAAGATTTGATTTCTATTCACAGCCTTCCATCTCAATAATATAAAAACCGTCATTGCTGATGCTTGATTCTACTTCTTCGCTTGCTTTGTCAATATGGCAAAAGTTGCATTCTTTTGAAGTCAAATGGCTATCTTCCTGACCTTTCATCTTCAGATATTTTTTTCCATAGGAAAATATTTTTTCCAAATCGGTTTCTTCTTCATTAACCAGAATATCAAAATGCATCGTATTTCCGTTTTTTTTAGTGACATAAGTGTCCCAAACTGCTATTTTCATGATTTAATTTTTAGTTGTTTAAAGCAGCCTGAATCGAAATAATCCAGGCCGATTATTTTTATTTTACGTCTGACAAAGAAGCCCCATAATTGATATGAAGAACATTTCCTGTTGGTGTTACAAGTGCCGGAACTGATTTTACTCCAGCTTTTTCAGCGTCTGAAATTCTGTTTTTGTTTTCTCCTAAGTGAACTACTTCAACTGCATTAGTATCAATCAAGGTTAAAATTTCTTGTTCGGCTGTTATACAAACTGGACAACCTGCGTGATAAAAAATGGATTTTTTCATTTTGTAAATGTTTTAAATTGTTAGCAATATTGCTGATGCAAATATAGTAAGGAATCCTAACTATATTATTTATTTAAGATTTATTTATGATTAACGAAGAATATTTAAATTTTTAAAGAAAAATAAAAATATTTTATAGGAACAATCTTACCTAAAAGCTCAGTGAAATCAATAGATTGCATAGTCTCTAAATGCGATTATGTAGTTTTATTCATAAATAAAAAGCTTTTTTAATGAATTAAAACTTGTTTTCCTACAAAAATATTTAATACATTCGTAAAATCATTATCAATCAAAATATTAAATCTTATGAAAAAAATTTGTTCTCTTGTCATCTTGGCAGCACTTTTTTCGTGCAACAATGACGACTCAGCAATCGAGTCAAATGTTCAACAATCTAGCCTTGTTTCTAATCGAAATCAAGCAGCGTTAAATGAAAATTTTGAACGCGTCGAAGTCAATAGCAATCAAACATTAACCAGCATTTCATTTATGGATGAGCAAAATGGTGTGATTTGTGGAAGTTCCGGAGAAGCTATCTTGACAAATGATGGCGGTGCTACATGGACGCATCTTGGCGGACCGACGGATATGTCTTACACAAGTGCTTTTATGTATGACACAAGAAATATTTTCGGAGGCAGAGTTGCTTTATATAAAGCCAATTCTCGCAATGTGATGGATACGCTTGGCTATCTTGGACGCTACACAGGTGCAATTAATGAAATTTATTTTTCAAGTCCTTCAGATGGTTTTGTGATAAAGGGAGGCGGTGTTTTGAAAACTACTGATGGAGGTCTTAATTGGTCGGTTTCATTATCTGCAGACCATATAAAAGATCTAAAAATTGTAAGTCCTGATGTGTTTTTTGCTTATGGTGGCGCAACTTATGACGGTGCTTCCGGAGGAGTGCTTTATGTGACATTTGATAGAGGTGCGACTTGGACAAATCGACGTGTGCCAAGCTTGGAAATTAAGGCCGCAGATTTTATAGATGAAAACGTGGGATATATCGTCGATTATGTAAATAATGTCTATAAAACTACAGATTCTGGTGCAACTTGGACGATGATACAATCTCCGCCTACTCGCAACTATGGATCGATATCATCAATTTTACATATTTCTAATCAGCAAATGTTCATGACAAGTTATGATGGTTATATCTATAAATCTTCTGATGGCGGTGAGAACTGGGCAATTCATTCTCAATATCAGACTCCTTTATATGAAATTTACAATATTGGCAGAACGCTGTATGTAGTAGGAGGAAACGGACTGGTTCTTAAAAATTAGTCATTTCAATTAAATGTAAGCCACTCATTAGAGTGGCTTTTTTATTTCCACTTTACATCTAAAACAAAAAACCCGAATATTTCTATTCGGGTTTAAGTGGTACCTCCAGGGATCGAACCAGGGACACATGGATTTTCAGTCCGAACGCCTAAATTTCAATATTTCGTAACTACACTAAAAACCAACGATTTATATAAATGCAATCGGCGGATTATTATTAATTTTTAAAGTTTATATTATCTTTTTGCATTGTCGGTAATACTCTTACGTAAATGCTTGTATTTATTGGTTTAAATAATTAAATATCTTTTAATTTTATGCTATTCTTTGTGTTATAAACATTCTCTTTAATTCCAAATACCCAATTTGCATTTAGATTGTATACTTCACAAGCTTTTTGGACCTGCTGCAATGTAAAATGCTGGTCTCCATTTCTAATTTTAGTCAGAGTCTGGGTTCTCATGTCTATGCTTTTGCAAAAATCAGCATTGAATTTAATTTTTTTCTCAAACATGAGAAGATCAATAAACCTGAGCATTCTTTTGTCTGGATTCATTGGCTATTATTTATAAATCAATTCAAACATTTTAATTAATTTCTCAGCTTTTTTTGGTTTCATCTCTTCTTCCAAATAGCCTTGAGAAGTATTTATTCTGACTTTATTAACAGTTTTGTTTTTAAAATTCTCAATGTCTTTGTCTGATAATTTGCAATTAATATATAGCCCAAGAGCTTTTGAACCGACTAAACCATTTGCTCCATCACCATATCCAGAAATAGCATTTTTGATGCTTTTCAAATTGGATATTTCACCATCTGTAAATAGAAATAAAACATCATCATCTGTTCTTATTGATGTAACAGTTTGTGTTAAAAATTTCATATCCAAATAACTTGTTGAATCAATTCTGCTGATTCTAGTACTTAAATATAAATTTGTCATACCGGAAACATTCTCCCATTCAGTTCGAATGATTTTTCTTTTAGTGAATTCATCTATTTTATTCTCAGCTATTTTTTGAGAGTATCCAATAGTTGAAATTAATAAAATTAATGCTTGTGTAATATTTTTCATAATTCTAGTAAGTTAGTTTTCTTGATATTGTTTTGCTTACATCTATAACATAAAATAAAGCCTGGATATCATTTATTGATAATGGAAAATCTCCATACTCTGGAGAATCATTTAAGGAGTGACAAGTAATTATTCCGTTTTCGACATCGTGATTTGTTATTTCTTTCAAGAGCGGATACTTTGATTGAGAAGTATAAATTACCCAGTATGGAAAGTCTTTAGTTCTAAGTTTGCTTAACCAATACTGCCTGTTAAGCTCTCTAGTAGATACGATACTATTCTGGCTGATTGATTCATTAGAGCCATCTTCCATGCTATCGCCTTTAACCCTAAAAGCGATATATCGACCTTTAACGGGTTTTTCAACTATGATACTGTGCTGTTGCATATCTGCTAGGAATTCTAAATCTTGATAATGATCAAGTAAGCCAGCCTGTATGCTAAATTCTGCGAGTGGCATTGTCATTAAATATTGGCCATTTGGAAGTTTAATAAATTGATTTGCATTGCTATTTGTATGAACATCTATAGAATAAGCATCATTAACTATGAGTTTTGATGCATCAATATACTTATCACCATTGCCACTCAAAAGCCAAGCCTCACTAATTTCAAAATAATTGCATATTTTAGAAATAGTTTCAGAATTAGGTTTGGAATTTTGTTTAAGCAACCTGCTTAATGTTGCTGCTGATATATTGCCCTTTTTAGATAACTGATATGCTGTCAAGCCTTTATCTTCCATCAATGACTGTACGCGATTTGCGATACTTTCCATAAAATTAATTTAGAATAATTATAAATTGAAACTAATATGAAAATAAATAGCGATTTATAGTTGCATAATAGTTTCATTTTAGTTTACTTTGTCCTGTCTAAATGTAACAACAATACAAATATACATTTTTTGAAACTATTAGGATTACGGGAAACCTCAAAAGTGGAAAATTAATATTTATTAAAATGAAAAAAATAATAAGAAAGCTCAAAAGGATAAATAAACTTATCTCTGAAACTCAAAAAGAAATTGATGTTGTAGAAACACTTCCTTTTTATTCAATTTTCAGTAATAATGAAAGTAAAGAAGCTGAATTGAATTGCTTGAGATTGGCTTTGAGAGATTATCTAAATGTGAAGTTTTCAATTTTAGAAAATTTGGAAAGAGCTTTAAAATATGAAAAATCATTTGTATCGAAAAAGCAACAACAAAATAATCTAAAAAAAATAGGATGATCACAAGAATTAAAAATAAAGAGGCTGTATTTCTTATAGCCATGATAATCTTGACAAGTATTTGTCTTGTGAAAGTTACAAATTGTTTAATCCAATAATATAAAAATTATGTTCGATATCGGTAAGCCACTCCCAGAAGAATTAAGGAATGCACTAAAAGATATGACTGATTTTCCAGATTGGGCAGTTGTCTGTCGAGCAGAGGGAAAAGTATCTCCTTATAACATCAGAGATATTCTAAGAGGTTGTAATGTCTACGAAAATTCATTTTCAACAGTTGAAAACCTTATCAGATTTACAATATTAAAATCAGATGAGTCTATTTCTAAAATTGAAAAAAACAAAAGCATTTTAAATACTTACAATAGACTTAAGCAAATAACAGCCTAGTCATGAATAAGAAAGAATTAATACGATCCTACAAAAACCTGCTAGCATCCTCATCAGAAATGCAAGCGCTGGCAATGCAGAATTACAGTTTAGCTGCTCGTCTCGAAACAACAGCAAAATCTGCTCTTCAAGAGTTGGGAGCTTTAGAAGAGCAGGGCCGAAAGGTCAAGCATCAACTCTCAGAAAAAGATAAAATTTCACTTTTAGCAGGACTGACAAATGGAAAACGCAATTGAAGCTTTAGGATATATAATCATGATAGGATTATTCTTCGGGGTTATCGGAACCACAATCTGGATTTTAATAATCTGCTTTAGATCTGATCCTGATTTTAAAGATGAAGATGATCATCAAATTCATGAGAGTGAATTCTGGAGGAAAAACAAAAAAGCCTGATGCTCGAACATCAGGCCTTAATACCAAACATTAACAAGTAACATTTAATAATTATTCAACAACAAATTTATGAAAACAGTTCAATTAAAACGCTTAGTCGTAACAAATTTCAAAGGTGCTAGAAAATTAGACATTCCTTTCAATGAGAAAACTAGCCTTTATGGTGCAAATGGAACTTACAAAAGCACAACTTATGATGCATTCCTTTGGTTGCTTTTCGGTAAAAATGCTGATGACAAAAAAGACTTCAGTATTAAAAATACCGTTGAAAAAGAATTAAACCGCCAGGATCACGAAGTAGAAGCAATTATGGTAATCGATGGTGAGGAGAATACCTTAAAAAGAGTTTACAAAGAAAAATGGGAAAAGAAAAAAGGTGAGGAATTTTCTCGAATGACGGGAAATGAGACTGTTTATTTCTGGAATGGCGTTCCGATGCCGCAAAAAGACTTCGTATCTAAAATAAATTCTGTTTTAGAAGAAAGCGTTTTCAAACTGATCACAAACCCTTTAGCTTTCAACGATATTAAATGGCAGGATAGAAGATCTCTCCTAACTACAATGTTCGGTGATGTATCAAATGAAGAGCTTGCAAAAGGGAATTCTGAATATGAAGAATTGGTTTCAAAACTAACACAAGGTAAAACGCTGTCTGATTACCAAAAACAGATTTTGGCTGAGGTTAAGAAATCAAAGGATGAGTTAAAAGCTATTCCAACTAGAATTGATGAAGTTTCTAAAAGTATTCCTGAAACTTTAGATTTCAACGCATTAAGAACTGAACTTGACAGCAAAGATCTAGAACTAAAACATATAGATAAGCAAATCCAAGATAAATCTGCCGCGTTTGATTCAATTCTTGAAGCGCATAGACAGAAGCAGATGAAAGCTCACGGATTGAAAGCTGATATTTCAACTATTGAAATTACAACTCGCAAAACTGCAAAAGATCAAGTTACACCGGATGAAACATCTTTGATGCTTATTCAAAATACTATTACGGACAAAACTCAGGAATTGAAATCTGCTGAGAATACGCTTTCAATTTTAGAGACAAAAGTTTCAACTTGTGAAAATGAGATTGCTTCCACTACTTCAAAAATGGATGCAAAAAGAAATGAATGGAATGCAGAAAATGCTAAGACTGCTATTTTTGATGAAAATGAATTCTGTTGCCCTACTTGCAAAAGAAACTTTGAGTCTGAAGATGTTGAGACAAAGAAGACTGAAATGCTTTCTACTTTCAACGCAAATAAGACTTTAACTTTAAATACAATTATGATGCAGGGACAGTCTTTGGCTAATGAAACAATAGCTTTAGAAACTGAATTAAATACCTTAAAGTCTAGAATCGAAAACGGCAAAAAGTTAATAACAGATATTAAGAAAACTATCGAAAAAGCTGAGGCTGATTTAGTACTAGAAAAAAGCAAACATGCCGATGCAAAAGATTTGCTAAGCGAAGAAGATGTTTACAATGACATGCTTTCAAAAAATATTCTTTACCAAGAAAAAAAGGCTGAACTGGTACAATTGGAAGAACAAATGAAAGAAGTTCCGAAGGTGGATATCGATGAACTTAAATCTCAAAGAAACCAGATTATTTCTGAAATCGACCAAATTAAAACCAAGCTACAAATTGAGGCTCAAATCACACAGGCAAATTCCAGAATAGAAGCACTAAAACAAGAAGAATCTAATTTGGCTCAAATTGTTGCAAATACAGAAAAAACCCAGTTTACCATCGAGAGATTTGAAAAGTTGAAAATGGAATCACTTGAGCAAAAAGTGAATTCTAAATTTCAAATGGTAAAATTCAGAATGTTTGACCAGCAAGTGAATGGAGGCGAATCTCCAGCATGTGAAATTCTTGTCAATGGAGTTCCTTTTTCTGATGCAAATACAGCTTCAAGGATTAACGCCGGACTTGATATAATAAATGTATTATGTGACTATTACCAAGTTTCAGCACCGATTTTCATTGACAACCGCGAAAGTGTGGTTGAAATTATTGATACAAATTCTCAGATAATCAATCTTATTGTTTCTGAAAAAGATAAAACTTTAAGAGTCGCTTAAATATCGCAATATGAGCAAATTTGAAGAGTATTTAATAACGCTAGGTTATTTGAAGTTTAGGCTGAATTGCAAAACAATGAAATTCGAAAAAGCTGAGGATCATGTTATTTCCACAATGATAAATTTAGACCATAGATATGTTCACTATACGGATATAAATCTTTTATCTAAAATTAACCAAGGAATTTCAGTAATGGATGAAAATTTCACTCATGAAGATAGAACAAGAGAAATCTGTTTTGGACTTCATGAAGCTGGAAAGCCAGCGACACTAATAGCGCCTAGACCAAGAATAAAAGTCAAGAGAATAGATGAAAATGGTGATAAAATAACTTATAGCCAATTTTGGGATGATAGTATGAATATTTGTCTAGCAAACATTGACTTTCCTAAAATATTTGAAGCTATGTATGACAATTCAAAAATATTTGAATTTGATCTTACATAAAAAATAAAACCGAGAGAGGAAAAACTTATTGCCGGTGGAAGTTTAGAAATTTTATAAGCTGGCTTTTTTAATCTAAAAATTATAATCATGTCACAAGAAGAAAATAAAGTTGCTGAAATCCCAGCACAACCAAAAGAAGAAAATACTCAAGTTTCAGTTTCGAAACCGACAGCTAGCGAGCGATTTACAAATATGGTAATGGCTGAATTCTCAACTGGTGTTAGCGATGTGAATCTAACAAAATTCCAAAGAAAGCTTTGCCAAAGCTACTTCATCAAACTTGACCAGACCTTGAAAGAAGCTGAAAAGAAGAGACTTGCTACAAGTGAGCAGTATCGAGATGGTTTAGCTTATGTATGGGAAAATGTAAATATGCAAAGACTTGCGGTTGATGTGGTTTGTTATTCTGCAGTCGGTTTGGATCCTTTACAGCCAAACCACATAAATATCATTCCTTTTAAAAATAGCAATACGCAAAAGTTTGACATTGGTTTCATCATGGGATATAAGGGAATTGAAATTAAAGCTAAAAAGTATGGCTTTGATGTACCTGATGAAGTTATCGTAGAGATTGTTTATTCGACTGATGAATTTAAGCAGTTTAAAAAGGATCGAGAAACAGAAGTAGAAACTTATTCTTTCAAAGTCATCAATGATTTTAATAGAGGGGAGATCGTCGGAGGATTCTACTACCATTCATATAACGATGATCCTCGAAAAAACAAAATCAGAGTTTTCACATTAGAGGATATTATTAAAAGAATGCCAGCAAAAGCTTCTGCAGAGTTCTGGGGAGGTGAAAAAGATGAATGGGTGAACGGTCAAAAGACTGGAAAAAAAATCAAGATAGAAGGTTGGTTTTACGAGATGGCTTTCAAAACAGTTGCAAAAGCAGCATACAATGTTATCACAATTGACAGTCAAAAAATTGATGATTCTTATGTTCAAGTAATCAAGCGTGATGCTGAAATGGTTGATAACAAAGTTGCTGAGGAGATTCTTTTAAATGCTAACAAAGAAAATCTAGATTTTGAAGAAGCTGAATTGGTAGAAGAAGATCATACTGAAAAAGAAAATCTGGATTTGCCAGAAGATTCAAGTGAGCCAGCAATTCAGCAAACTTTAGACGGTCCAGGTTTCTAATGGAACTTAAAATTATTGGAACCGGCTCAACAGGCAATGCTTATGTTTTGGAAAATGAAAAGGAAGCATTGCTTATCGAGTGCGGGGTAAGGTTCTCGGAGATTAAGAAAGCTTTGAATTTTAATATCAGTAAAGTTGCTGGCTGTCTTGTTTCGCATTCACACGGCGATCATGCAAAAAGTATTTCAGAAGTTTTGAAAGCAGGAATTGATGTTTACGCATCAACTGAAACTTTTACAAATACAAATACTGGAATCATTCACAGAGCTCATTTTCTATATCCTAAAAAGACTTATAAAATTGGAGGATTTACGGTAATGCCTTTTGATTTAAAGCATGATGTACCATGTTTAGGTTTTCTGATTTCTCATTATGATTGTGGTAAAGTTCTTTTTATTACTGACACATATTATTGCAAATACACTTTTTCAGGTTTGAATAATATTATCGTTGAGGCCAATTATTCGAAGGAAATTATAATGAAGAGACTTGGTCCGGAAAGCGGTAAAGAATTTTTAAAAAACAGGATTATTCAAAGCCACTTTTCTATTGAAAACTGCAAGGAACTTTTGAGAGCAAATGATTTGAAATCTGTAAATAATATTGTCCTTATTCACCTTTCTGATGGAAATTCCAATGAAAGGCAATTTGAGAAAGAAGTATTTGATCTAACTCAAAAAAAAGTCACCGCCGCCAGAAACGGAATGACATTAAATTTTAATAAAACACCTTTTTAAAATGACTAAATCAGATTATAAATACGAAATACTTTCAAAGCAACAGATTATTATAATTGAAGATTTGGATAAAGGAAATATGTCTGTAACCAATGATATTGAAAATGTTGTTGAACAGATTTTCATGAAGGAAAAATTATCATCAAATGATAATTATAAAATAATTTATAAAGATTCCAGAGGTAAGTGGGATGGATATAATCAAAATACTGGAAGATTTATTTTCCTAAAAGTTACCGATAAACAGCAAGCAATAGATTTTGCTTCCAAAATTGACATTAAACAATGGCTAAGCTAAAAAAGAAAAAGGAAAAAAAGAAAGAGCATGTTGTTTACAATAAAAAGATTTTCATTGCTCCAGATAGTTTAACATCGATGAGCGCCATTCATGCCAAAATTAGAAAGGATGGAACGGCTGAAATTAGATTATCTGATTGCAACGGAACTATTAGATGGCTCAATGATTTAAATGATCAAAAACAGGTAAAGGAGATGTTGGAAAAACTTGACAATTCGATGTCAATTATTATAGCATTCAGAGAAGAAGTTAAATCCAAGCTTCCTTAATCATGTGGTATAATCCAGAAAATAAAGTTGATGTGCAAAAGGCCATTGATAAAATTAAATATCTGGTAACGCATAACAAAGTTTTTGAAATAAAAGAAAAACGCAAAAGAAGGTCAATTTCCCAAAATAATTATTTGCATTTGATTTTAGCATGGTTTGCTCTTAAGACTGGTTACACTGCAGAAGAAGTCAAGCAGGAAATATTCAAGAAGATTGTCAATCCTAATACTTTTTATGATGGAGAATTTGGAAAGCTGATTAAAATCGAAAGATGGAGAAGCAGCGCCAATTTAGATACTGCTGAAATGACTTTATGCATTGACAGGTTTAGGGATTATTCTTCGAAAGAAGCTGGGATTTATCTTCCTGAACCAAATGATTTAAATCACTTGAGGGAATTAGAAATACAAATTGAAAATAATAAGCAATACATATGAATATTATACAAGGAAGAATTCAGGGTATTTACACAGAAGGTTCATCTGAATTTAAGAAAAAAATATTAACAGTTAGCATTAACGTAAACGAAAGATGCTTTGTTGAGGTAAGAGAAGAAGGCCTAAAAGATATATTGAAAAAAATGAAAAAAGGAGACAAAATTAGAGTAGCTATTTCATTTGAAGGGAAATTAGGCAAAGTAACTAAACAGCGATTCAATAATATCGTTGCTAAAACACTCGAATGGTTATGAGCATAGAAAATACAATTTCAAGTCTTATAGATCTTAAGAAAAAGAATAGCGAAATAGGCTCTAAATATTTAAGCAATTCTGGACCGTTACATCTTACTGATATTACAAAATCATTGAAGCCTTTTGCTAATATAGAAATGCAAATTGAAAAGGCGATCAAAGCACTATCCAATCAGAGAAGCATTCCTAAATCTTCTCAAATTAAGTAAATTTTTAATCTCAATTATATTTATGGAAACTACAAAGGAAGTTGAAATCAAGAACGCATCAATCAAGGATATGCAGTGTTCTTATGGGTACGAGCTTTTAACAGGAAAAACTAAAGGCGATACTTTAAATCGTGGAGGCGTTCACGTAATTCATGATGATCTGCAAAAATCATTTTCAGATCTTACAGTTTTCTTAGCACATGTTGATGGCGCTTTCTCTCATTGGGCAAATAACCAAACATCTCTGGATGAACTTGAAGCTAAGGAGGAATTGGAAAAATACAATGTTTTTGGTTTTAAAATTTCTGGTTCTGAGGAAAACCGTTCCGTTGTATTGTTTGGCTCAAAAGAAACTCCTTATGGAGCAATGACCCCAACAACTCCTAGACTTAAATTAAATGGTAACTATTTATATCTAGATGAATTAGAATCTAGATTAAATGTGGCCGTATCTGAGGTTGAAGAGTATATGGACGGCAAGACGGCTCCTCAATTCGAACAGGAAACAATTGAGTTTTTAGAAGCTGAAGGTGAGGATTTCGAAAATAACAAAGTCTAAATAGCATGGCTTTCCAGTTACGACCATATCAGCAAGATGCTGTAACAGCAGGTGTTGATTATTTCAAAAGCAAGTCTAAAAAGAATGCAATCTTAATACTTCCAACCGGAGCTGGAAAGTCAATTGTTATATCAAATATAATTGCACCGCTCGACGGTAAAACTATAATACTGCAGCCTTCTAAAGAAATTTTAGAACAGAATTTCGCCAAGTATGTATCTTATGGATATTACGCAACAGTTTACAGCGCTTCAGCTGGACAAAAGAAAATTGACAGGGTTACATTTTGCACAATTGGAAGTATTATTAAAAAGAAGCACCTATTTACCGGATTAAAAAATATAATTATTGATGAATGTCATCTGGTGAATGCTAAAGGCGGAATGTATGAAGAATTTATAAAGGCTTTTCCAGAGGCTAAAGTTTTAGGATTGACAGCAACGCCTTATCGCCTTACAAATGATTCTTATGGAGCCCAGCTAAAATTCTTAACCAGAACACGACCAAAGATCTTTTCAAGCATTCTTTATTATGTACAAAATGCGGTTCTTTTTGATGCTGGTTACCTTTCTAAACTAGAATATTATTCATTTGATGTTGTTGACAGATCAGCTCTTCAAATGAACAGTTCAGGAACCGATTTTACAGAAGCGAGTTTGAAAAGGTATTATAAAATAATCGACATGCCCTCAATTATTGTAAAGTATTCAACACAGCTATTGGCTAAAAGAAAAAACCTTTTGATTTTCTGCTCTTTAATTGAAGAAGCCCAAAGTGTTGTAAAAAGAATTCCAGGAGCTGTAATTCTCACGGGAGAAACAAAAAAAGATGAACGCGAAAGAATCCTCAGCAAGTTCAAAAAAGGTATTATTAGATGCTTGGTAAATGTTGGAGTGCTGACAACAGGATTTGACTATCCAGAACTTGAAACTGTGTTGATTGCGAGAAGTACAATGTCTTTATCTCTTTATTATCAGATTGTAGGTCGAGGTATGAGAATTGCACCAACTAAGGAAAATGCTTGGATAGTTGATCTTGGCGGTAACATTAAATTCTTCGGTAAAGTCGAGACTATGGAAATAAGGAAAACTGAAAAAGGATTGTTTTCAATATGGAATAATGGGCGACAATTGACAAATGTTGCATTTGAAAAGAAATAACTATGGCAAGAGAGCAAAGAAAAGATGTTGACTACTTTCCACACCCTTGCGGGCATGGACGTAAAATGAGCATCATACAGGGTAAATATGGGAATGATGGTTATGCTACATGGTTTAAGCTATTAGAAGAGCTTGGAAAGGCAAATAATCATTACATCGACATATCCGAAGAAACAACTTTAATGTATTTGGCAATTAACTTCAGAATTAGTGAAGATTTGACTTTAGAAATATTAAACGATTTAGCAAAATTAGGAGCAATTGATAAATTTTTATTTGAAAATCATAAGGTCATTTGGAGTCAAAAATTTGCTAATTCAATCGAAGATGCTTACAGAAACAGAAAAGGTAAAATTTTTCAATACAGCGACATTTTAAACGAAATAAGCGCAAAAAACGGTCAATCTTACGTAAGATTGACGGCAATAGATACCAATCTTGCGGAAGTTATCCCTAAAGTAAAGAAGAGTAAAGTAAAGGAAAGTAAAGAAGAAAAAATATATATAAATCCGGAAGAAAAAATTGAGGATAAAATTGAAATAATTATCCAAAAAGAATTCATTACAGAATCTGAATTTATAGAAATATGGAAAAGGGCAAGATTGTATTATGATAAGCAAAATTGTGGTTTTGATAAACTTCTCCCATTTGAAAAACAAAATTTTAAATCATTGGTAAATATCTTTTCAAAAAAACAGTTCGAATGTGCAATTGCCGGCCTTTTCTTTCAAGACACTTTGCCAACAGTGAGAGTTAGGCCCGACTGGATACTGCAAAGAGAAAACTTTGAAAAAATGCTTGATTGTTGGATTAACAAAAACAAAATTTTTGATAAGAGTAAAAAGTACACTCCGCAAGGTAAAACAGAAATGTTCCAGAAAGGAGATGTTTAAAAAAAATAAATCATGCAGACACAGACAGAATTCAATATTATACAAGCTGTAAAGCATATTTCATGGAGATTGCAAAACAGCAAGATTAATCCAAATGATAAAGATCGCGAAGCTTTTAACCTCATCGTTAAAACTCTAAATCAGAATTATGAGAATGCAATCATGGAAGATAAGCTATTTGCAAAACTGTTGATTGAAAAGTTGCTCATGCTTACATCTGGAACTGAAAGAACAATGAAATCTGCGCTCGAAGTTATTGATGAAATACTTGAATTGCCATTGAAAAATTTTTCAGAAAAATTCAGAAAAGAAGTTCCTAGAATTAGATTGATGAGGGCTTTTGACAAAGAATTTGTTTTAGTTCCCAGAAGTGAAATCGTATCTAAGAATGCAGAACAGATAAGGGAAGTTAAAAATAAACTTATAGCTCAAAATCAAAAAAATCTAGTTGAAGAATTTCTTTCAGATTACACAGATGCAGAATTCAATTCATTTATAAAAAAACTTGTTTTCGATCTCAAAAAAAAATATCAAGATAAACCATAAAGCTAATGTTCAACGAAATTGAAATATCAAACAAAGACGGTCCTAAAATGGACTTTGAAGCGCTTAAAAAACTAACGTTCGTTGACTTATCTGTAAAAGTAGAAAGGCCTGAAACTATAATTTCGATTGGAGACCATCCATACAAAAACCAATCATATCCAACTTCTGTTATGACAGCTGGAGAGTTCAGTCTTCTGGTTGCACCTTCTAAAACTAAAAAGTCATTTTTAAAATCAGTTTTTGCTGGCGCTTTCATAGGAGGGAATTCTAAGAACCACTTTGATAATATTAAGGGCCATCGTAAAAGTGAAGATGATGTGATTGTGGATTTCGATACTGAGCAATCTAGATATTATGCTCAAAAAACTTTCAGCCGTGCAATTGAAATATCTGGCAAAGAATATAAAAATTATATGCCATACATGCTTAGAACTTTAACTCCTCGCGAAAGAATTCAATTTATCGAGCATATTATTTACAACACGCCAAATATCAAGTTTGTACTTCTGGACGGTGCAGCTGATTTAGTTACCGATACAAATGATCTTTCTGAAGCAAACGAGCTCGCCTCTTATCTTCTGAAATGGACCGAAGAATTGCAAATTCATATTTGCGCCATTATTCACAGTGCATACGGTACAGATAAAGCTACAGGGCATCTAGGAAGCACTTTAATAAAAAAGGCTGAAAGCGTAATACTTCTGAAACCAACTGATGCAACTAAAAAAGTGATTGAAACAGTGCATCAATATTCTAGGGGTTATGCATTCGATAATTTTTATTTCAGTATAAAAAATACAGATGCAATGCCCTACAAAGTCGATGAAGATGGAACGTTTCAAACTTCTGAAGGAGATGTATTGGGAGTTCAATTTAAAGCTCCGGAAATGAATTTCAAAGCAACTCCAAATGAAGCATTTGACAAATATGAAAATGATGACGTACCATTCTAAAATAACAGATAATGAAAAAATGGAAAATATCAGACGTTGAAAAATTCCAAAAAGTCCCACCGCATTCAAGGGCCGTAAAAATTCCTAAAGAATTGCCCAAGGGAGTGCAGCATATTAAAAATCATCTGACGCTTCTAAAATTGCCATTCGTACAAGAATTGAAGTTTCATTCGATTAGAAAGTTTCGCTTTGATTTCGCTTTACCAGATATGATGATTGCAATTGAGTACGAAGGATTAAATAGCGAAAAAAGCGGGCATACTACTCTTGTCGGATATACAGAAGATTGTGTGAAATATAATCTTGCCGCAATTCATGGATGGAGCATTTTAAGGTATACCGCGGTAAACGTCGAAGATTTCGCAAAAGATTTGCGAGAATTAATAGAGAATAAAAAAGATTGCCAGGCGAACAGCCACTAATTATTCAACCATAATTTTTCTTGAAAACATTTCAGAAAAAATGGACAACTACACTGAATTTCTAGAATCAAAAATTTTAGAAGTCAAAAATACAGGATTTGATTATTCTGATTTTCATGATAATACTTTCCCGCATCAAAGAGATGTTTGCCAATGGGCGCTTCATGGAGGAAGGCGCGCTATCTTTTGCAGCTTTGGATTAGGTAAAACGATTATCCAGCTTGAAATTGCAAAAGCAGTTATCAAGCAAACCGGAAAACCGTTTCTTATCGGTTTGCCATTGGGCGTTGTCGGTGAATTCCGCGACGATGCGAAAAACATCTTAGGCCTGGAAATCAATTATGTATTGGACCAGGAAGATGCTGAATCATCAATTAGTTATGATCCAGAAACAATGATTTTACTTTCAAACTATGACAGGATCCGTGAAGGTAAATTTGATGTTGATTTCTTTGGAGGGGTATCGTTCGATGAGGGTGATGCTATCAGAAACCTTGATACAATCACAGCCGATTATATCCTCAAGGAAATGTCAAAAATCAATTATCGATTTATTGCTACAGCTACTCCGGCGCCAAATGAATATACCGAAATTCTCAACTATGCGCAATTTCTTGGAGTATGTGATCGAGGTCAGGCCCTTACGAGATTCTTCCAGCGTGATAGTACGACAGCCGGAAACCTTACTCTTTATCCTCATAAGGAAAAAGAATTCTGGATGTGGGTTCGTAGCTGGGCTATTTTCATTGAGTATCCATCTGATTTGGGTTATTCTGATGAAGGTTACAGATTGCCAGAACTGAAAGTACATTATCATCAAATCGACTTAGAAGGAAGATCTCAGAGTATTGATCGCGACGGAAATGTAAAAATGTTTACGGACCCGTCTAAAAGTTTGCCGGATGCTGCCAGGGAAAAAAGAGATTCTTTGATAGCAAGATGTGAAAAAGCGGTTGAAATCGCCAGCGAGACTCCAGATAGAAATTTCATTTTCTGGCATGATCTTGAAGATGAGAGAAAGCTTTTAGAATATCTTCTTCCAAAAGAAAAAACAAAAACCGTTTTTGGAAGCCAGTCCGCGACAATTAAGGAAAATTATCTGAATGAATTTAAGCATGGAAAGTATCAGTATCTGGCAACAAAACCGTCAATCGCTGGGGCAGGTTGCAATTTTCAAGGCCATTGCTCTGATGCAATTTTCACAGGCATAGGATATAAATTCAAGGATTTCATTCAGGCAATTCACAGGATCCTGAGATTCAGGCAAAAAAACGAGGTCAACATCCATTTGGTTTATACTGATGTTGAGGTTGATATTTTGAAAAAGCTTATGGAGAAATGGGCAAACCATAAGAAAATGATAACTGAAATGACAGCTCTTATGAAAAAATACGGCCTTGATCAGAAAGCGCAAATCGAAGAATTGAAACGAGCCATTAATATCGAGCGCCAGGAATGGAAAGGCAAAAAAGCAACTCTGATCAATAACGACTGTATTGAAGAAGTAAAAACGATGGAGGATAATTCTATCCAGATGGTTTTGACTTCAATCCCTTTCAGCGATCAATATGAATACTGTGAAAATTACCGCGATTTTGGGCACAATGACGGCAATGATGGATTCTTCAAGCAGATGGATTTTCTGGTGCCGGAATTATTGAGAGTTCTTGAGCCTGGCAGAATCGCAGCAATTCACGTCAAAAATAGAATTCAGTTCAGCTATCAGAATGGAGTTGGTTTTACTTCTCTAATTGATTTTAGAGGATTGACAACGGAAAGCTTTTTAAAACACGGGTTTTTCCTTTTGGGTGAACATTATATCACAACGGATGTAGTCAGAGAAAACAACCAGACTTACCGATTGGGTTGGAGCGAAAACTGTAAGGATGGTTCAAAAATGGGATGCGGTTCGCCTGAATATCTCCTGATTTTTAGAAAGGCGCCAACGGATATTACAAATGCTTACTCTGACAATCCTGTATTAAAAATGAAAGCTGGACACTATATCTGTCCAAAATGCAATGCTAAGCAAAAGCAATCTAAAAAATGGGAGCTAGTAGGTGAAACCGTTGCAATCTGCCCTGACTGCAAAGAGCAAAGTAATTTAATAGATCTTTTGCCTCATAAACAATTGAGCCGCGGACATTGGCAGATGGATGCTCACTCGCATTGGAAAAGTTCAGGAAACAGGCTGATGAAGCCTGAAGAATTGAGATCACTTAATCTTTCTCAAATTTCTAAGCGTTGGAAAGAATACTGCCAAAATACACCTTATGATTTTGAAGAACATATTGCCCTATGCGAATCGCTGGATGAAATAAATAAGCTTCCATCTGGATTTATGGCATTGAGCCCGTGGACGCACACTCAAAATGATTTTGTGTGGGATGATATCAACCGAATGAATACGCTTAACACTCAGCAATCATCTAAAAAGAAAGAAAAGCATGTTTGCCCTTTGCAGTTCGATATCGTTGACCGAGCAATTGACCGATACACGAATCCAGATGACCTCATCTATGATCCTTTCTGTGGTCTAGGAACAGTACCTCTTCGTGCAATAAAAGCTGGGCGCAGGGGAATCGGAACAGAGCTAAATGAACTGTATTGGAAAGATTCAGTCGAGTACCTCAGCGCTGAAGAATATCACCAATCGGTACCAACTTTATTTGATGTCTTATTATGAGAACTGCTATAAGAACTGGTAGTGACTTTTCTGGAGTCGGAGCAATGGACCAAGCCTATAACAGGCTTGGGGTAGTTCAGGAAAAAGCATTTGCATGTGATATGGATAAGTATGCAAGACGAAATTATATCTTGAATTACGGAACGAAAGAGGATTTGGAAATCCTTAATACTGAAATATGCAAAAGGATTGACAATACTTATTATGCCGGAATTGTAAATACAAAATTGGTACCGCCGACAGATGAAGACTGGAAGTTTATTGAGGATTTTCAAGAAGAAGTAGCTAGGTCATTTTCATTTTACTATCCGTGGGATGTTTATAAAAGGGAAATTCCAGAAGAACCTTTGGATTGTTATGGGACAACTCCACCATGTCAGGCTTTTTCAATATCAGGAAAAAGACTAGGTAAAGAGGACCGTCGAGGTATTTTATTTTTTAATTCATTGGAATTTATAAAAAAAAATAAACCAAAGACATTTTGGTTTGAAAATGTGAAAGGATTGCTTTCTCATGATAAAGTGGATAAAAGTCAGAAGTATGGAAGGACTTTTAATGAATGGCTAAATTATCTTGGAGGTAAATCGATTAATGGAAAAGAAACAATCTTCCCTTATGAAGATTCGGTTCCATACCACATCTATTATCAGGTATTAAACGCTAAAGAGTTTGGAGTTCCGCAAAATAGAGAAAGGGTATTTATTATCGGAATTCGCGATGATATTGATAATAATTTCAGTTTTCCTAAGCCTTTTCCGCTTGAAAAAAGGTTGAAGGATATTCTGGAAAAAGAAAGCGATTTTGAAAGTAAGGAAGCTTTTGATGAGTACATGAAAAAGTATTTTTTATCTGATGATATGATTTCTTACCTGATGACTAGAAAAGATAATTTCAATAATGGAAAAATAAATTTTAAAGATGAAAATGATATTGCATCTATAATTACAAAATCAAGTTCAAGTATTGACGTGTCTGACAATATTATAAAAATTGGTTTTATAAATCAGGACACTCAGGCTTCACAAGTTTTAAGTGATGAAGGAATCTTTTCAAATATATGTGCCGGAACTCATGGATATGCTAATGGATATGTTCAACTGGAAGAAATAATTCAACTAAACGACCCAGTTCATTCAAATGATAGAATCTATTCCGATGAAGGAATATCTCCAACTTTAAACACTATGCAGGGTGGAAATAGACAGCCTTTTGTTCAATTAACGGAAGAAAATAGTTTAACAATTATTGAACACAGAGGTCATTTAAACAAGGAACCAAAGTTTATTACAAATGGAATTGCGCCGTGTTTAAGAGCCGAAAGTCACGGCCACGAAACTAAGGTTATGATTTCATCCAACACCGCCAAAGGCTTTGATTTTGCAGAAGAAGAAGAAGATTCTATTAATTTTTCACAGCCTAATTCAAAAACACGACGCGGAAGGGTTGGTAAAAAAGTTAGCCAGACTCTAGACACGCAATGCAATCAAGGAGTATTTACCCAGCAAAAAATTAGGCGTCTTACTCCAAGGGAATGTTTTCGGCTTATGGATTTTCCTGATTCTTTTGACTTCTCAGGAGTTTCTGATTCGCAAGCCTACAAACAGGCTGGAAATTCAATTTGCGTAGAACCTTTGAAGCTCCTATTAGAAAAAACAACATCAATAATCTTAAATCAAAACAAATAATTATGAAATTCATCTTAAACAGTAAAACATTACTTGAAAAATTATTATTGCTAAGTGGAGTTATCAACTCCAAAAGCACACTTCCAATCCTTGAAAACTTCCTTTTTGAAGTTAACGGAAAATCTTTGAAGCTAACAGCTTCGGATTTGGAAACAACAATGATAACCGAACTCGAAATTGATTCCGAGATTCAAACCGGAGTTGCAATCAATGCCAGAATCATTATTGAAATTTTAAAAACATTGCCGGAACAGCCTTTGACTTTCACAATCCAAAGTTCAAGCAATACAATTGAAATGAGTTCCAGTTCTGGAAAATATGCATTGGCGTATGCCAATGCTGACGAATTCCCAAAAAGCATTGTACTTGAAAATCCTAAAAAGGCACTTATTCCTGCAAATGTATTAGTTACAGCAATCAGCAAAACACTTTTCGCAACTGGAAATGATGATTTGCGCCCGATGATGGCCGGAGTCTACTTTCACTTCTCTCCAGATCGTTTGATTTTTGTTGCAACCGATGCACACAAGCTCGTGAAGTATGTGAGAGAAGATATTAAAGCTTCTCAGGTTTCAGAATTCGTCATGCCCAAAAAACCGCTTGGAATTTTAAAAAGCATTCTGGGAAATTCTGATGAAGAAATTTTGATTGAATACAATAATTCAAATGCAACATTTAAGCTTGAGAAATTTGTATTAACCTGCAGGTTAATCGATGCAAAGTATCCGAACTATGAAGCGGTAATTCCAAAAGAAAATCCAAATGTATTAACGATCAATAGAATTCAGTTTTTGAATTCGGTTAAATGTGTCGCTTTGTTTTCTAATAAAACCACTCATCAAGTAGCATTGAGTCTTGGAGGAAATGAACTTAACATTTTTGCAGAAGATGTCGATTACTCAAATAAAGCTGATGAGCGCATTTCTTGCAGTTATTCTGGTGAAGAAATGAAGATAGGATTCAATTCTAGATTTCTTATTGAAATGCTTGGAAACTTGCAAAGTGAAGAAGTCCAGCTGGAAATGTCTTTTCCAAATAGAGCTGGAATTCTTTCGCCGACTGATAGAAATGATGAAGGCGAGTTTATCACTATGCTTTGCATGCCTGTAGTTCTTAAATAATATTATTATGAATTCATACTTAACGCCAGAACAAATTCAGGCAACAAAAGCATACAAAAGTCTTCCGTCACTTAGGAAGACTTTTGTTACAAGAAAAGAAAACAGAAAATTAATCAATGATGGAATAGCCATATGCAGAAATATAGGTTTTGCTGAATGGTCAAAGTCATGCGGTGAAACATTCTGGAATATCAATATTGTAAAAGAACTTTTTGAAAAGGAAACCAAAAATTAAAAAAACATGAAAATATTTTATTACCAGCCAATAGTGAAAACTATTGCGGAAAACAGAACCGAAAGATTAGGTGCGCAAGCAACAACAAAATATTGGGCGGAAGATAATCCAGCGATGAAAATTGAGTTAACGCAAAACGGTAAAACAATCATTGAGGCACTAGAAAAACTTAAAAAATTTCTATCTCATGAAAAATACGAAACAGTTGAATTACCGTGCGAGTATTATTTATGTTCAAAAGCTGTAATTGATTTTTTCAAGCCTTTCGAAGTGTCAAAACCAATTATCAGCGGTTATGATTGGGATAACGAAAATGATGATCTATCATTTGTAGCATGGTTGAATTTTGCTGAAGTGGAAACCTTTTATAACAGCAATTTAATTTCACATACTGATCATATGGACTTTTCATGTTGGGAATGCATCGAAGGCACAATGGAAGTTGATAAGATATCACTATCTAAAGCTAAAAAGAACGGGTTTTATGTTGAAATAGAAAATAAAACAGGATTGACTCTGGACAAAAACAGGGCAATGGTTATACGAAACATGGCAGATTCTCGAAGTATTACACCTGTTGAGTTTATCAATTTAATTTATAAATAATGGCTGAAACGAGTAAAATACAATGGACAGATGCAACTTGGAATATAGCCAGAGGTTGCAGCAAAGTAGATGCAGATTGCAAGTTTTGCTACATGTATCGAGATGCGAATCGATTTAAGTTTGATGCCCGCCAAATCATTCGAACAAAATCAGTTTTCAATCTTCCTTTAAAATTGAAGGAACCTTCGAAAATTTTTACCTCATCTCTCACAGATGTTTTCCACGAAGAAATAGATTCTTTCCGAGATGAGATGTGGGATATTATCAGAAAGTGCCCACAGCATACTTTCCAGATATTGACCAAAAGACCAGAAAGAATAAATGATCACTTGCCATCTGATTGGGGTGATGGGTGGGACAACGTCTGGTTGGGAACATCTGTCGGAAGTGATGCTGGAATGCAAAGAGCTATCGATTTGTGTGATGTTGAAACTAAAGTTCGATTTCTCTCACTGGAACCACTTCACGGAGAGGTAAATCTGAAAGCTGCAAAAAAATATTTTGAAGAATTACAAGATAGCTTATTCATTCTTCCAGCTTATGATTGGGTAATTGTAGGAGGCGAAAGTGGAAATGAAAATGGGAAATATAAATACAGGCCATGTCAGCTGTCTTGGATTGAAAAAGTTATTAAAGACTGCGAGTTAGAAAGAATCCCAGTTTTTGTTAAACAGTTAGGAACACATCTAGCAAAAGAGATGGGACTTAAAGACCGGCACGGTGGTAACATCGAAGAATTTCCAGAACATTTAAAAATCAGACAATTTCCAAAAACAAAATAATGAAAAACCAGCTAAATATCTTCGGAACCGAACCAATCAATGTAGCTGACAGTATTGAGCTGACAATTGCCAGTTTGAAGGAATACGGATCTCGACATAAGCATTGGGCTGCCGCATGGAGTTGGGGAAAAGATAGCACGACGGTCGTAACATTAGTAACTCAACTTATTGCAACCGGCCAGATTCCAGCGCCAGAAAGCTTTACAATTATTGCATCAGATACACGTCTGGAACTTATCCCGCTTTGGCTTTCCTCGCAGGTGATCAAAAAGCAACTTGAAGAGCGAGGAGTTAAAGTAAAAATTGTTATGGCGCCAGTCGATGACCGGTTCTTGGTTTACATTCTGGGGAGAGGCGTTCCGCCACCATCAAATAAGTTTCGATGGTGTACTTATAAAATTAAAATCCAACCGATGGAAGTAGCGCTGGAGGAATATCTGAAAGGAATTAATGAAAAAGTTCTAATGCTCACCGGCGTTCGATTGGGAGAGAGTGCGATCCGCGATCAAAAAATAAATGTCAGCTGTTCTAAAGATGGTGGAGAATGCGGACAGGGATGGTATCAAACTGGATTGCAAGGCGCGCTTTGCTCGACATTGGCGCCAATCCTACACTGGAGAGTTTGCAATGTCTGGGATTGGCTTAAGGTATTTGCTCCAATGCAAAAATACGGAGGTTGGAACACGGCACTTCTTGCAGATGCTTATGGAGGTGATGAAGCTGAGTAAAATAATGCTCGGACCGGATGTCTTGGATGCCCATTGGTCAATAAAGATACTTCCTTAGATTCTCTTGTAAAAAATCCAAAATGGAAATATCTAACTCCATTGAAAGGATTGAAAGTTATTTACCGAGAAATGCGCAAAGCTCAATACAGACATCGACAGCCTGGAGGCCAAAAGAAAAAAGACGGATCCCTTCAAAAAAACCAGCAAAGAATGGGACCGCTAACGCTGGAGGCAAGACTTAAATTTCTTGAAGATATTTTAAAAATCCAAGATGCAGTAAATCTGGAAGCGCAAAAATGCAACATGCCAGAAATTGACATATTAAATCAGAAGGAAATTGCGAGAATCCGAGAATTGATTTCTCTCAAAACTTTTCCAAACGGATGGGATGGCTCACAGCCGAATGCATCGGAAGCGCATGATATTATATACAGTGACGGCTCCACCATGCAAAGGCTTTTTTATTAAATAATTAAAATACAAAAATGGCAACACTTAATATAAAATTAGAAGAAAGCAAAACCGAATCAAAAGCAATCTTTATGATTGAATGCTCGAATGATGTTTCAAACGACATCATTAAAATGACTGAAGAAAAATTTGCTAAAGAGCTTAAAGAATCTGGAAACATTATACCAGGACAATCAACTACCAAAATTCAGATGATACTTCTAGATAAAGAAAAAATCGACCAAATCAAAGATTGGATAGCTAAAAAGTTTGTTGCATCACTTTCAAATGAAAATCTTAATACCTCAGCGTAGTGAATAGAATTCAAAACAAAATCGACAGGAACAAATCGAAAATAGTTCAGTTGCTTAATGAAACAATTGATTTGGAGTATGAAAAAAAGCTAAAGCGTTTTCATAGAACTTATGATGATACTAAGCAAATAGGAACTAAAAGGAAACCTGATGAAATTAAAGTAAAAATCGGAGTTTGGTATGAATGGTTTAAAGATGAAGATCAACCAGATTCTAAAGGTATTAAAGTAGAAAGAAATGAAATTATAGAGGTTGATGGAAAGAAATCAAATCACTGGAAAATAATTGAATATTATAAACTTGAAGATATTTAATCAAGATTGTGGAATTTAAAACTATAGATAAAATGCTGACAGAAAAAAAAATACAAAGCGCCCTTTTTAGGGCGTTTCACTCTCATCCTTACAAATTCACAAATGCATATTATTTCAACAATGAGAGTGACTGGCTTAGTTTTCTTGCATCCGGATTCTGCTATGAAGTCGAAATAAAAATAAGCAGATCAGATTTCAAAGCGGATTTCAAAAAAGAAAAGCATAGCATCCACAAAGGCAATGAAATCAAGACAGGATTATTTATCAAAAAAATAAGGGATAATCTGATTTATAATCCAAGTTGGGACCTTTGCAGGGATTATCCAGAACTGATCATTTCGAGAGAAAGGCACAATTATCACAATGATGGAAGCGAAGTTAATTTTCATATCCACATATCATCAGAAATTGAGATTAAATCGACTGAAAACACAATGATTCCTAATAAATTCTTTTACGCGGTTCCAGTTGGATTAATATCTAAAGAAGAGGTTCCTGAATATGCTGGGCTTTTATATGTGGATGAATCAGGACGCGTTACCAAAATAAAAGATGGCAAGTTTCTTCACAAAGATAAGCTCGATGTAAAAAAACTTTTTATTAAAACTTATTACGTGTACGAAAGGGAATTGATTAACAAATTAACACTTAAAAATTTATAAATATGGAATCAATCACACTTAAAGAAATAGCGGGGTATTTACCTTTTTACTTAGATATTTTACCGATCAAAAGACCTTATATGTATGGTCATTATGAAGAAAAAAAAATGACAATATGGGTTTTAAATCGTTTTAATTTAGAAGATATTAAACCGTTGCTATATCCTCTATCAATGCTTACTCAGCCAATTAATCATAATGGAAAAGAGATAATTCCGATTGAAGAAATAGATAGTTTAGCCGAAAGCGTAAGTTATTATTCAATCGATTTTTACATAAGAAGTACAAAGTTTTTGCCTTTTTGGGTAATTGAAAAGCTTTACGAATGGCATTTCGACGTACACGGATTAATTCCGAGAGGTTTGGCAATAGACAAATCAAAAGTAAACCTTTAAAGCAATAGTTATGGCAAATTGTAGAGCATGTGGTGGCAAATTAGGATTAGATTGTTTCAATGAATCTGATTGCTTACAAATATCACAAAACAACTATCAATATCAAGATGATGAAATAAGTAATCTAAGAGATCAAGTGGAAGTTTTTAAATATCAGCTTTGTCAAAATAATATTCCTTTTTTCGATGGTTTAAATGTTCCATATCCAACGCCTTTATTGAAACTTATTGAAGTAGAAAATAATCCATAAATATGTTATTTGCCATTTTAGAATATGGAAATTACCAATTTTGAATGATAAAAATATTCGACTATAGTATAATTTTTATTATTAAGTGTGTATATTTGTAAATAAATAGACCTACAAACTGAAAGTAAATAGGCCTATTTTAAGGGATTAGTTTTTTATCTCATGGATAAATTTCCTTACTTCCCGGAGGAACAAAGTAAAAAGGTGCAATGCTAATGCACAATATAGCATATAAAATATTTTCATTCGACGTGAAAATTGAGTTAGACAAAGTTTCTGACTTTTTCAAGAACCGAAGTTAGCGCTTCGGTTTTTTTGATTTTGTATTACAGTCAGTCGTAATACATTCCAAAAGTAAACCTATTAATTTCTAAATCAAAACAGACTTATCAACAGACTTTGACTTGATATTGCAGTAGTAAAAAAGAAGTATCAAAAAGTAATAAGATAATTATCATTTTGATCTTTTTTTTGATTTTCACTTATTTTTGAATGTTGATAAGTATTTGTATTATATAGTTCTACAAATTTAATGTTTACATTTAACACTGCAAAATCGGTTAATTTTTTATTAATATGCTGTGTTTACATTAATTGATTTGCATATTTCATTTACTCTATTATCAACACTTCACAAGCAAAAATGAAAGATATACCAAATAAAGATTAACAGTATCTAATAATCGAAATTGCAAAATAATGATTCAAATACTTAATTTCTAGATTATCTTTTTCATATTTGTACAAATTACTTTGAATATGGATTTCGTATCATCATTTTTTCAGAATGTAAAAGATAAGCTTTCAAATCCCTTTTTTGGAACTCTGATATTTATTTTAATATTTCATCATTGGCAATTTTGGTATGCACTATTTAACTTCGACAAAGGTGTTAATCTAGAGCAAAAGCTTAATTATCTTGTTTACATTGCCAATAAGGAGTTTAGTATATGTTCTTTAATTTGTGATATATTGATTGCAACGATTTTCACAATAGTAGGATATGGAATAGTTATTGGCACAAGATCGCTGTCGTTGTGGATTGAATTTGGATTAATGCCATCAATCACGGAAAAGGTAATAGATAAAAAAGTGGTCCTAAGAGAAGATCATATTGCAGTGGTTAATGAGCGTGATGAATACTCAGAAAAATATGAGGAACAAAGAAAAAATGTAAGGCAATTATCCAAAGATTATGACTTGCAAACAAATCAAATATCAGAAAAAGACAAAATCCAATTAGAATTAAATGATCAAATTTTAGAATTGCAGAAGCAAGTTCAAGTTGAAAATGATAAAAACCTTAAACAAGCCAAAAAAAGTAAAGATATATTAAATGATAACATTAATCTTACAGAAGAAATAAATATACTTTCTAATCAGAAATTGGTTTTGGAAAAACAATTATATTCTGCAACAAGTGATTTAGAAGACTTTGGTAGTTTGTTTTTTGATATTCAAAGTGATATTTATTTTGATAATATCTATAAATTCCCTACCCCAATTTTAATTAAAGCTTCAGAAATATTTAAAAAGAACTTATGGCCAGAATTTATGGAAGTGGGAAAATTTATTACTAAATCTGGCACATTAGATTATTCATATTTCGAGAAATTAAATGAATTAGGTTTAGTAGAGCATGACGCTTCCGGAAATGAGCGCTTTACAGTATATGGTTTGATAATTTATCGTTACAAAAATATATTTGAAGATGCTCAAGGTTTTTTAATGGACTATAATCATTAGTAAATGAAAATACCAATAAAAATGAAATCAACATTGAATAATAAATAAAACCCCTCAATCGAGGGGCTTTTTGTTTACTTTTTTAATTGCTTTTCAGCAAATTCTATTGACTCGAGGATGTCTATCGCAGAACCGTAGCCCCACTTTTCGGCCGGCTGGCCTTTGAGCTTGAGCGTAACGGTCAGCTTGTTAAATCTGATCTGTTCTACTACTTTTCGAGACGTGACCATCTGCTGGATGTTTTTGAACGCTTCCTCTAACATGATTTTGATGCCGTATTGCTGTTGCCGCCAGTTCTAGTTGCCTACTCTATTCAGTTTTCGGCTACCCTGTTTTTTAGTTATTTGCTAAAGAAAAATTCTCATCTTCAATATTGATAATGTCATGAAGAATTTCAGCAACATCTTCCATTGAGATTCTATGTTCCCAGTAAGTAGGCATCCCTTTGTAGAAAATTACTAATTCATTTCCTTCAATTTTATTATCCATTCCAGTCACATCATCCATCCATGTGATTACTCTTAATTGCTTTGCTGTAAGGTTTAATTTTGAAGATTTCATATTTCTTTATTTTGATTGTTGTTATCTGAGTACAAATATACGTTACAAAAATGTAACGTGCAAGCTTTTGATTAAATAATAACTAAAAAAGTTACTATATAATTATTTTGGTTACTTTTGTTTCATTATAATTCCAAATAAAAAATGAAATCCACTAAATTAGAAACTGAAAGACGCGTCTTTGAAATCCAGAAGTGGATTATCGAGGGCAAAGCTGACTATTTGATTATGAAGGAAATCATTGATTTATATGGCGTTGGACGCCGTCAAGCAAAGAACCTTCTTAAGAAAGCTTTTGACCTCTGGTATGAAGGAGTACAGTTAGAGATTGAAAAGAAAAGGAATATGAAAGTCGATGTCCTTAAACGTAGAATGACTTTGATGGAAGAAAAGTATCAAAAAACTCCTCAAGGACTTCGGGTACTTTTGGCTTATGACAAACATATCGACAAACTTGAAGGTATTATTCCAGATAAAACACATGTCATTAAAGGAGATCCAGACGCGCCAATTGTCGTTACCAACTCCGATGAGCGCGAAGCAAGAATTGCAGAATTGATCAGGAAAGCTACTTCTGGATAATACTGTTTTTAATTAATATAAAAATATACTTAGCAAAGTTTTGCAAATGGTATATTTTATTATATTTATCACTAATCAAAAACATAAATACATGCAACATCTATTAAAATTTTCAAACCCGCAATTAGATGATTTAAAAATCAAAGATCCCTTCAGATTCAATTTTAATAGATTTGAAAACAATGATCCAACATTTGTGGAGATAGGTCAAGAGAATCCGCAAGCTTTGGAAACCCTTGTATCCGTTTTTGAATCCCATGGATATGAGGCTGACATCGATTATATTGTTATAAAAAATGATGGTACTAAACTCACTAGAAAAATCAGTTTTGCTTCTGCATCAACTAATCAAAAGACATTTATTAATTTTTATCTAAATGATAAAACTAATCCGAAATCGGTTTAATAATTAATAAATTAAAATTTCAACCCCTTAATCAAAATAGATTAAGGGGTTTTTTTATGCTTTTATCTAATGAAAAATAATAACTAAAAAAGTTATCAAATAACTAAAAAAGTTATCTTTGTTTCCTAATTCATTGAAAACTTGAAGCAATAGAGAACAGGGGATAAGTCCCCACAAGGAACCGCTCGGGGTTATTGGATTTCTTCCTCGTTAAATCATAACTTGATAGATACATTTAGCGGATTGGGCTTGAATAGCTCAAATAATATAATCTAGAAAATCTGGCCGTATAGCGTTATTACTATGAATATCGCCATTATAGTAATTATAAAAAACAGATTAACCTATGCTTCAGCTTTTCAATTCAATAATCTTAAACTTATGGATGCAGTTTTAAATAATGCTGGAAGTATGGACCTTGAAATAAAAGACGGAAGAATATATGTCGGTGGAGTTGAATCCGTTGACGCGGAGTTAATCGGTTATGCAATGCTTGATTTCGCCGAAAATACTCAAGGCGATAATTTCAATATTGAATTAAAAGGGGGTGATGTTTTTGAAATCGGATGTGCAAGATGTAAATGACAAATGGACGAATTGAAAATTGAGCTTGAAAAGGCCTTGGAAAAAAGACAGGAACTTCTTCTGTGTGGTTCAAATGATGAGGTTTTGAATGATAGAATAAAAGAATTGAGATTAAAATTAGGAGATTGATTCGCTTATGTTGACAGATGCTGAAATGACTGAACTCGAAAACCTTTTGAAAGAAAGGGAAATCGATATGGCTCAAAAGAAGCTTCAAATCATCGATGAAGATACTAATCTAAATTATAAACTTCTTTACAACTCCATAAAAGAACAAAAATATGCACTAGTCGATGGCAAGTTAGAATTGGTTTCTGGATTTCGTGGAGCAGGGCTTGAAGGTTCTTCAAGATCTGGAAAAACTTGGAGCGGTATCGATATTATTATCTGGCTTTGCCTTTTTGTTGAGGTCAATGGTTGTACAATAAATATTTACAGAGAAACTTACAACGAATTCAAAACTACACTTTACGATGATTTTAAACGGCGACTTGATGATTTTGGTTTGCCAAATAAATTCAAGGATAATGATGAGATTAAAAGCTTTAAGATTGGTAAAAGTAAAATAGTTTTCCTTGGAGATGGTAAGCATGGGGGAGGTTGTGATTATGCTTTCTTTAACGAGGTGATGTTCATAAAAAAGTCTGTTTTCGATCAAGTTAAAATGCGTTGCCGTAAGTTCTGGTGGGCCGATTATAACCCAAGTGTAACTGAACACTGGTTTTTTGACAGCGTGCTAACGCGTCCAGATGTAGCTTTTCTTCGCACAACTTTTCATGACAATAAGCACATATCGGTTCAAGAAAGAAATGAAATATTAATAACCGAGCCGTGGCTTCCAGGTTCTTATATCGTTAAAAACAATGTTGTGATGTGCTATAATAAGCGCACACAAAAAGTTGAGCAGATAAGTCCTACCAATCAGCCACCTCCGCATCCGGAAAATGTAAAAAATGGGACGGCTGATGAAAGCTACTGGAAGATTTACGGCTTAGGCCTGAGAGGAGCAATGAAAGGAATTATTTTTCCAATCGTTGAATGGATTGACAGCTTTCCTCAAGATAAAGCAGCTATTTATCCGAATGATTTCGGATTTACTGTTGATCCTAATACTCTAACAAAATACGCAGAAGATGATTACAACATTTGGATTGAGCCCTTATGCTATGAACCTATTGAAAATCCAGAAGATCTTTCTCTTTTATTCGAAACTTTAGGCCTAGATAAAAAATACGACATAATTCCATGTGATTCTGCAGATAAATATACTGGTGAGAATAAGGGAACTGTTGAAATGGTAAGGGGATTAAATGAACTGGGTTGGGTAAATGCTTACAAAATCAGCAAAACTAAATCTGTGATGTTCTGGCTTACCTCAATGAAAAAAAAGAAGATTCATATTGTGAAAAATCATCTATACAAGCAAGCTCTGAAAGAACAACAGAATTATAAAATGAAAGAGATAAATGGAATTGCTATTAACCAGCCAATTGATAAATGGAATCACATTTGGGATAGTGCACGATATGGTCATATTGCTCACAATAATCCTGAGCTCATTTATAAAACTGAAAAATCATTAACAAAATTGGGTATAAACTTTTAACTATTTTACTATGGAAGATATAATCGAATTACTAAAAACGGATACTAAAAAAGCGATTGAATTCATCAAAACCACTTCGAAGGATAAGGGAGAAATTGACAAATTGAGAAATGAATATAAGAATCTTGACAGAAAGTCAAGAGATTCTCAAATTGGGAAAATACAAAAAGACAAGCCTATTGGTGAAGGTGAATCTTATAAATTAGTTCGTGCAATAAGAATACAAGTTCCATTTCAGAATAGAATTGTAACAGTATCAACAGGCTTTGAGGTTGGAGAACCCGTTACAATATCTGCAGTTAAAAAAGACGATTTATCTGATGAAGTTCTTAGATTATGGAAAACAAACAGGCTTGACAGCAAACTGCAGGCACTAAAAGAAACCCAGAAAAGCGAAACCGAATCCGCGATCCTTTTTTATATAAATAATCTAAAACCGAACACGCTAATTAATAGATTGCTTGGAGTGAATAAAAATAAAGAAATTAAATCGCGAGTACTTGAACAATCAAAAGGGAAATTTTATCCTTATTTCGATTCAATGGGAGATATGATACTTTTCATGTGGGAATTCGCTGAAAAAGGGGTTGCAAAAACGGTGAATCATATATGGATTTATGACAGTACTAAAATTTATAAGATGTCTGATCAAAATAATATTATGGGACTTGATACTATAGATGATCATGGTTTTGATAGAATTCCAGTTGTTTATATGTCACAAGATTATCCGGAATGGTGGGGTGTTCAAAGCATGATTGATAGATTAGAAGTTTCAATGTCTAAATTAGGAGGTTCAAATGACAGAACTGCTCATCCTATAATTAAATTGTATGGTGAAATACTTTCAGCCCCTGATCCTGAAGATGATGGAAAAGCTTTGCACTTTCCAATGAAGGAAAAGAGAGATGGCCAAGGTGGAGTTGTCCATGGTGATGCAGAATATTTAATTAATTCAAATGCGCCGGAAAGTTCTAAATTAGAATTAGATAAATTGGAAGATTTTATTTATTCATTAAGTCAAACACCTAATTTATCTTTTGATAACCTAAAAGGTTTAGGAAACGTTTCTGGAGTTGCTTTGAAGCTGATGTTTCTTGATGCAATTTTGAAAGCAAAATTGAATGAAGGTGAAAATAGAACTATTATTGAGAGAATGCTTAATATTTTGACCAGCGGAACCATAAACACAACTGCTATTAAATATAAAAAAGATATATCTGATCTGCTTTTTTCAATTCAATTTAATTCAATCCTTCCTGATGATTTGAAAACTACAGTTGAAACTTTAGCATCTGGAGTAAATGCAAAAATTATATCTAAAGAAGCTGCAGTTGATATTCTTGACTTGACAGATGATTCAGATTTGGAAATTGAACGAATTGGAGATGTTGAAGTTACAAAACCAATAGAATAATCAATTAAATTAATCAATTATAAAAATCCTTATTTAGAATGATTCTAAATAAGGATTTTTTATTTACATTTGTCTTTTAAATTATTAATCACACAATCGAAAGAAAATGGCAGTTACAAAAGAAAAGATAGCGGAACGACTTAAGGTCTTATTTCCTAAGGCGAACCTATCAAAAGCAAGGATAGACGAATATACGGCTAAACTTTCAACAAAGCCTGCGGATGATGCAGATGACGATGCGGTTGATTTAATTATCAAAGACGCTAATGAACTTATAGGCTTCGAATCTATCGCTAAAGAAGATGATAGAGTTCGTGGACTTGAAGCAAAAGCAAAAGCCAAATCGGAACCAGCTAAGACCGAAGAAGAACCAGAAACTAAGCCTGAAGATGATGCTCCAGAATGGGCAAAAGGACTTTTTAAAAAAATTGCTGATTTAGAATCTGGAAAAGCAATTGAAAGCAAAACCCAGCAAGCAAAATCAGTTTTTGAAAAATCAGATGTCTTAAAAGCAATCAAACCAGAACATAAAGAGAGATGGTTTGATCGAATCAAGTTAGAATCAGAAGTTTCAATTGAAGATCAGGTTAAGGAGTTGGAAACAGAATTTACTGACATGTTCCAGACATCAATAGATAATAAAGACTTTAGAGGCGTGCCACCGGCTACAGTTTCAAAAGGAGATGCTTCTAAGGATGTTGTAGATCAAGTGGTTAAAAATATTGTTTAACAAATAAAAATCAAATTATGGCAACAGTCAATTTGAATAACACGCCTCAGAACATTGGCACAGGAAGAGACTCCATTGTCATTGTAGATAATTTTCAATCTATCAGAGGCGGCAGATCTTTAAATGTTACTGGCTTTACTCCGAAAGTTATCGAAGCTGGCCATGTAATTATTAAAGAAACAGCGACAGGTGATCATAAGCCTATGCCAATTAATGCTGGAGCTACTGCTTATGCAGCTTTGCCAGCAGGACATACTTATGCAGGTATCCTGATCGCTACGATTGAAACATCTAAAGCCTTCGCCGGTATTATGGTGAGAGGAACTATTAACCCGGTGGCAGCACCTTTTGACTTTGCGACAATTGCCGCAGCTGTTAAAACTGCATTGCCATTAATCGACCAAAGAGCAGACTAATATGGAACAGTCATTATTTATTGAATGGGTAAAGAAATACTTTCCTGCGATTACGGTTAGTATTACTGAAACGTTAAACGGAGAAAACAGACAGCCGACATATCTCTTTAAAAAGATGTTGAAGCCTGCTTTTTCTCTTGATGGTAAATGGGAATCATTAAACGTAAATGGTGCATTAGTTGCAGCCGATATCGTTTCTATGGACTCAAGCCTTCCTTTGAAAAAAAGAGCTAGCGTTGGAAAAGCGTCTGGTGATATTCCTAAAATGGGAATGGAATTCAAGCTTAATGAAAAACAGCTTACAGATCTTGATACATTAGTAGCAATGAATGGAACTGATGCTCAGATATTGGAAAAACTTTTCGAAGATACAGGTAAATCTATCGGTGGTGTTTACGAACGAAATGAAGCGATTTTCTTGGAAGGACTTTCAACTGGTTTAGCCTTAGTACTTGACGATGAGAATGTAGGAGCAGATGTGAGAGTTGATTACGGCTATCTTCCTGCAAATAAATTTGAATCTGAAACAGCTTGGACAGATCCTGCTTCAACTCCATTTACTGACATGCAACCTTTGTTGGATAAAGCATCTGCTGATGGTTATCCTACAGTTGTAGTAATGCTTGACAGAGCGACTTGGAATGCTATTTCAAAAACACAAGAAGCTAAAGATATTTATGCTTCTGGACTTCAAATTATTGGGAATAATGTCCCAATTCCAACTTTTAGTCAGTTAAACACAGCAGTTAAGGACAGATACGGTTTTGTTTTCGAAATTGTTGACCGTACAATCAGATACGAGAAAAACGGAATTCAAACTTCAGTAAAACCCTGGGCCACTGGTCAGGTTGTTTTCTTAAATACAACTGATGTCGGTAAGTTAGTTTATGCTCGTTTGGCAGAACAAAATCACCCAGTTGATGGAGTTCAATACCAAGTTGCAGATGGATATATTCTAGTTTCAAAATATCGCCAGAATAAGCCTTCATTATCGGAGCATACAACTTCTCAAGCTAGAGTTGTTCCTGTAATTCACAATGTTCAATCAATCTATCTGTTAGACTCAACAGTCACAGCAGGATAAAAACCCAAAGGAAATGGCAAAGAATGATGCAAATTCTAATGTAAATCCTGAATATCAATTAGCTATTGCTGGTGGATTCACAGGTACCGAAGAGGAATTTTTAAAAATTCAATCTAGAGAATCATCTGAAACAGTTGAAACTGAAGAAGTAACTCTAGATTCTGCTGAAGTAGAAAATTCAGCAGAAGAAATTCCATCTGAAAGTGGCAAAAATGAAGGCGAAAAAAAAGATACTTCATCAGAAAAACCTAATCAGGATACCAAACCTAAACAGGAAAAAGTAACTAAACCTGAGAAGAAGGAAAAGTCACAGCAGGATAAAAACCCAAAGGAATTTAAATCCTATTTAGTTGTTAAGTCTTTTAAAGACTCTAAACAGTATGTGCCAAATGGTTATGTTGCCGAAACATATGCTGTTGGGGATTCCGTAAGTCACTTTGATGAAGATAGAATTAACTCTCTATTGGAACGAAAACTTATTAAAGAAATTTAAACATGTACAGTGAAGAGGTCATAGAACTGTTGGAAAAAAGAATCGCTTGGGACAATATCTCAAGCGATTCTCTGACAGTTGATGATTATAACTTAACAGGCATTTCTGAGATTAAATTTAGTCGGTTTCATAAGCTTGCAGTTCCTTCAAATGTTTATTCATCTATGGATAATGAGGATGCTGATGATGAAGAGTTCAATTTGGAATTAAGAAAATTAAGAAAACAGTCTGTGCTTTATGTATTGTCTAGTGTTTTTAGCCAATCAAAGGATTATTTAGAATTATCTGATTATTCAGATAAGATAACAAACAGAATTTCAATATTCGATGAAGCCATCGGCTATACTTTAGCATGTTCAGTAATTGAAATGTTTATTTCTACTAGTAGATCAAACATTGAAGAAAGAAATACTAAAATGGCAGTGAATAATTTAAAGCTTGAACTTGAAGGCTATAAAAATGAAAACGGACATACTGTTGCTAGAGGGTTGAAATGGTTTAGGGATAATTCAATTAAAAACGCTGTTGAGTATTTTTTCCCAGATCCAGTTGTAATCAAATCACCTAATTTTTGGTAATGAATCATTTAATTGAAAATCCCAAAGGAATAGATGCCAAAATAAACATGATTCAAAATATGATTCATGATAAAATTGGATGGAGCGGAATTGAAGTTTTCGGTAGGGTTTTTAAAAATCCATCAAAAACAAAAGGAGATACGTTAGAAGCTTATATCGGAAAGAAAGAATACAAAGATGTTTTTACAAATGATAAGAACAACGGTAATATTTTTTTTATTGAGGATAGCGAGCATAAAACTAAAGAAGGTGTTCTGTTTACAAATACGATCAGTATTGTTTTTATGATTAATCTTAAAAGGCTTTATCCGGAATTAGAAAACAGAGCTGATCTAAATGCTCAAGAAGATGCTATCAGAATTGTAAAGAAATCTAGAATCGTAAAAGTTCCAATAATCGAAAAGGATATCACTAAAATATTCAACAAAATAAACATAGAAAATTTGAAGCTGGTAAATATGCAACCTTTTCATGTTTTTGCCATTGAAGGCGACATTTCATATTATCTGAACTCTAAATGCTAATTATTAATAAATAAAAATATATATATGGGACCATATGTAGAATGTAATAACGACGAAACGAACTTCGCTAACACCGGAGCTAGTGAGCAATGCCTTGAAAGCGTAGTTGTAAAGACTGTTGCTGCTCCATTGGATTTTTCTTTCGATACCATCGAAGATGCGAAAGATATTTCTAAATGGAATGATGGTATTGCAGATAAAAAACTTTTTCCTTTATACGATGTGGAAGAATTAGCATCTGCTAATACTGAAGATACAGTGTTTGAAGGAAGAAACAAAACTTATACCACGGCCAAAGGCAAAAAGGTAATCACTTTCAATTCTTATTTAGGGTTATGCTCTCATGCGGCATTGAAAACCTTTAATAAAAAGGAAGTCCAATTATTCGAAATCACAGAAGATGGAGAAGTAAAAGCATGGAGAGATTCAGCTGGAAAAGTCAAAGGCCAATTTGTGACATTGGATATCGGAAAGCGTGTTGATGCGATGCCAGATAAACCGCCTTATACTCCTGTGAAAGTGACTTATAAAGATTTCAACCAGTATGAAAATAACGGTGTTGTTTTAAGACCAGGTTTTTCAGCATCTGATATTGACGGTATTTACGATATCGTTTTGAAACAAGTTTCAGCATCTGCAACTGTAATCAAGTTTACAGCTTCAACTGGATGCGCTGGAGGTTCTACTAAAATTAAATCTTTGTTAGCTGCAAATGTAGTTGTTAAAGATGTTGATGGTGGAACTGAGACGGTAACATTTGTAAGTGCTGATTCCAATGGAATTTACACGATCAATGGAACTGGATTTGCAAATGGATTCACAGTACAATTAAATGGAGTGATTTCTCAAGCTGAATTAAAAATGGAATCACCTGAACCATTAGTAATATCTATCACATAATGGAAAGAGTATACAAAGGAATCACATTCGCTGAAGATTATAATAAATCTTTCGAAGACTTTAAAGCTGAGTTAGGCTCTACTCATGACTTTTTAGCAATTCCATCAGCCAAAAGAGAAGCCGAATTAAAAAAAGCGTACGAAATAGCGACCGGTAAAACATCTGTATCAAAAGCAGATGGAGATTCTGTAAAACCAGCAACTAAAAAATAATACACGTTTTTAATAATATAAAATGGCAGCAGGTCAATCTGTCTGCCATTTTTTTTAAACCTTATCCAGATGGCTTCATTTCACGAGCAGATCGAAAAAGCGAATAAAATAAAACCTAGAAGAATTGAAACAGATATGTTTATGTATATACGGAAACTAGAGAGTTTTATCATTGATTTAAATAAAAATCAAATTGAGATTGAAAGCAAAGATATACATGGAAAAGCTATTGGTTTTTATTCTGAAGCTACTGAGGTAATGAGTGGAGGCAAGAAAAAAGCCGGTGAGCCTTTTACTGGTGTAGACACAGAAGATTGGTTTAATGGATTCTATATGTATCAGAAATCAGGTGAAATTGGAATCAGTTCAAAGGATCCTAAAAATGATATAATCCTTTCAACAAATCCACAAAACCCGTGGTTGTCAAGAGATTTATTTGGGCTTTCAGATAAACATTTAGAAGAAGTTATTAGATCGAAGATATTACCATTTATAATTGAAAATTCACGAAAAATACTTGAAGTATAATGTACAATACACTCGCAAAACTTCCAATTGTAATCTATGAAGAGATATCTGTTAATGGAGGCGATTTAACCCTATTGCTTCAAGAAGGTGAAATTGAAAAACCCGAAGTACTAGCTGATTTATGGCAATCTCTTTCCGTTTCTTTTTCAGAAAAGAGTGAGAATTCAGATTCAAAAAAAATATTTAGGCTTACAAAAGAAATAGATTCATTTAGATGCAAGCACAAGACTATAAAGGTCATTTTAGAATGTCTAAAATTTGACTGGAATAATGAGCTTGTCGCCAAACTTCGTGAATGGGGTTATAAAATTCAACAATCTACATATTTTGACGACATCGAAAGAATTGATAGAGAATCAGAAGGTTTATTAGTTAAAATTGAAAGCCTTAAATCGATGCTGCCTAAATCTAATACGGAACCAAAAACCAGTCTGTATGATGTTTTGTCAAGCTATTCTGCGATTCTAGGAATTGACTTTGATTTTGAAACACTTTCGTGCTTAAAGTATTTATCCATGCAAAAGCAAGTTGCGTCGAAAATAAAGGCATCAGAAACTCCACCAATAAATAATAAAAAAACTAAATCTAGAGGATAATGGCAAAAGGCACTATAACTAGAAAAGACATTATCGAAGATGAGGCTCTTCGATGGGGTGATGATTATGCAAAACAAATGAAAAAAGCAGTAAGTGCCCAAAATCAACTTTTGAAATCAGCAAAAGAACTTCTTACTATATACTCACAGTACACAAAAATCAAGGGGCAGTCTGAATTTATAACTTTAAAACAGCAAGAGGCTCTTGCTACGCAAACAGCAATTGATGCTATCAAGAAAGAAGAAGCTGCAATGCTTTCTGCTGAAAAAGTGAAAAAGGCAAAACTGCAAACAATGAAAGAGGAGCTTGCTTTACAAGCTCAGCAGGATAGGCAAACAAAATCATCAACCAGATTAACATTAGAGGAAAGAATTCAGCAACAAGAAGCTAATAAAGTTTTGAAACAGGCTATTCTTGAAAAAATGGGAATGGTTGGAGCATATCAAAAACTTAATGCTCGAAGAAATGAAGCTCAAAAGACTTTGGCTAATTTATTAAGTGCTGAAGTTAGAAATAATGCTGAAATAAGGAAAGCTCAAAAAGAGTTCGATGCTCTTGATGCGCGTGTAAAAAAGGTAGATGCTTCTATCCGGAATTATACAAAAAACATTGGCAATTACTCATCTGCTTTTTCTGGACTTTCAAGTAATTTAAGCAACCTAATGGGGGCTTTTGGTATTGTAGGTGGAGTTACTGCATTTGCTAATATAACTCGAAACATATTTGAAACTACTAGAGAAACTCAGGCACTGGATCTGGCATTAAAACAAGTAACCAGAACGCAAGATGAATTTGCCGAATCTCAAGAGTTTTTAATTAGAATTTCTGAAGCTTACGGAATTGAAATAAATGGTTTGACAAGATCATATACAGGATTCTTGGCTGCTTCTCAAAATGCAATTGATTCTGGAGCAATCAGCGCTCAACAAATAAAAGAAATTTTTGAAAGCGTATCAAAGGCTGCTGGAGCTATGGGGTTATCTGTTGATCAGCAACAAGGTGCTTTTCTTGCATTACAACAAATGATTTCAAAAGGCAATGTTCAAGCTGAAGAAATACGTGGTCAGTTAGCAGAAAGATTGCCTGGAGCATTTGGAATTCTTGCTAGATCTATGGGAGTTACTGAAATGGAGCTTAATAAACTTTTGAAAGATGGAAAAGTATTGGCAGCCGAAGTTCTTCCCGCATTTGCAAAGGAATTGGAAAAGGCTTACGGTGTTGAGAACTTAAATAGAGTTGAAAGCTTAAATGCTGAGACTTCTAGGCTTTCAAATACTTGGGTTGATTTTGTTAGAGAATTAAATTCAGGAGACGGAACTGTAACAAGGGTTTTTGGTTCATTGATTGCTCAACTGAGAGAGGCTGTTTCTGCATGGAAATTTGTGTTTGCATCATCATCTTCCAAAAATAAAATTTTGAATCAAGAGATTTCTGAGAAGTATTACAATGACACAAAGAGCTCAATAAATTCAAAAATCAATCAGGCCCTAAATGAAAGAGAAACGATTTTAATTAACATTGAAAAATTAAAAAAAATATCTGCAAAATCAACCAAAGAGGAAACTCAGAAAGAAATAGCTGCACTTGAAGAAAGGCTAAGGGCGGTGGATATAAATTTTAAACAAGAATCTGCAATTGTAAAAGATAAAGCCAAAATTAGAAGAGAAGAAATTCAAGCTTTTTTAGCTGAAAATTCAAATGCTGCTAAAAAATTGGAACTCGAAAATTATAAATTGACTCAGCAAAAAAAACCATACGAAAAGCCTTTTTCTATTGGTTATGATCCAAATGATCCAAATCAAGAAATTGAATTTAAGATTAAAAAAAATAATGAGGCCATCCGTGAATATAATAAACAGATTTCTGCGGGAAATGGTGCAATGAAAGCATTAAATGAAATTATCAATCAAACCGCCGAATCATCAGCTAAAAAAACAAAAGCAGTAGTTGAATTGTCCAAAGCTGAAATTGCTGCAATTGAGAGAGCTAGAAAAAAATATATTGATAGCTTAAAAAATGCTGAAAATGATGACTTTCAATTGCGTGAAAACAGATTTAAATATAGCTCTGCATTCAATGATGATATTTTAAAAGATGAGAAATCTACATTGGATGAAAAAATGGATGCTTTATACGAAAACAGTCAGTTTGATCGAGCTCTGTCTTCTGAAACTTTAGAACATAAGCTCAAGATAATGGCTCTTGAAAAAGAAGGTTTAGAGAAGCTATCTAAAGATGAATTTAATATATATATCAAAGGGGCAGATGCTAGAATAAAACTGATATTATCTGAACAGTTAGCGGTTGAAAAAATGACCACTGCTGAAAAGATATTTTATGAAAAAATGCAAAATGATAAAATTGTTATAGCTAAAAGAACCGCTGAGGAACAACAGAAAATTATTGATGCACAGGTTGCAGTCTATCAGAAAAATATTGATTCAGCAAAAGCAGAACAGGAACGCCAGATTAATGAGGCTATAGAATTTGAAAATAAAAAATTCAAAGCTTCTAATGATTTAGAATCCATGAATATGCGCGATAGAGAAAGCGCAATTCTCGATCATGAAAATAAAATTCTTGAAATAAAGAAAAAATTTGCGCTAGATGCTTTAAAAATCCAGATAGATGGACTCGAAAGCGAATTGGCTACAAATGATGCTAAAGAAGCGAAAGAACAGGTTTCTGGTGAAGTCAGAAAGAAGCTTGCAGAGGATTTACAAGCTGCTAAAACTGAATATTCAAATCTAGAAAAGGAAAATTACATTGAGAACATAGATGAGAAAACTCAACGAGAAGCAGAATTTTCTGAAGCTGTTTTAGAAGCATCTCAAAATGTTGCGAGTGCTCTAATGGATTTGGCAAATGCTGTCATGGAAACTAGAATTCAAAATATAGACAATGAAATTCAACGAAATGATGAGTTTTATAATCGACAGATTGAATTAGCTGGAAATGATGCTGCTCAGAAAAAACTATTAGAAGAGCAGGCTGAAAAAGATAGAAAAAAGCTTGAAGATAAAAAAAGGAAAGAGCAGATCAAACAGGCTATAATGAATAAGGCTCTTTCGATCGTAGAGATTGGATTTGCAACTGCTCAAGGTATAATGCAGTCATATGCTCAGCTTGGACCAATAGCAGGTAATGCCGGCGCTTTATTGGTTGGTATTTTAGGGGGTATTCAGACTGCTGCAGTATTAGCTACACCAATTCCAAAATATAAAGATGGACGTATTGGAGGGCCTGCTGAATTTGCTGAAGTAGGAGATGGATATGTTAGCGAGGTTATCCAAAAAGCTGACGGCCGTGCTTTCCTAACTCCAAATAGGCCTACATTGACTTATTTAGAAAAAGGGGATAATGTATACAGTAATGTCAAGGAATTTAATAGGCTTCAGCGCGCTTCTTTTATGGCTTCATTGGAAATGGAAAATTCAAAGGCAAACGATTATCAAGCATCTTTGATTTTTGAAAAAACTTATGGTAAAGAGCTTTTGGAAGAAATGATTCTTACTCGAAAAGCAATTGAAAAAAACAAAACAAATGTCACTGTAAACAACATGCTTAAAATCGATATGGGACATGAGCTTTGGAAATATAAAAATACTAACTGGAACGCATAATGGGAACAATAAATCCAGCATATAAAGACCGTGTTCGATATGAGCTTTATCATAATATTGAAGGTACTCTGATAATAGATGAACCTGAAGGATGGGATAGTGATGAAAAAGAATATACCCGTAATAAGGATTATCATGGCGTTATTGCTAAATTTTCCAATAACGCGAAATATATTGGAAATGGTGCCGACTTCATAAATATGATTGATGATTTATATGGAGTTCAAGCTGATTTGAAACTTACCAAATTCGAGAAGCATCCGCAAACTGATGTATGGGTCGTGGTTTATTCTGGATATCTCGATTTATCAACTAAAGAAATCCAAGACGGAAAAGTTTCTGTAAAATTTAATTCAGGCGGTTTAGAACAAGCTTTGAAATCAAGAGAATCTGAAAATGTGGAAATTGACAGATTGACTACGATCGACGGAAAGCCATTACCAGAACTCAAAACAGAAACGATGCTTTTGGAAGGTAGGAGGATATTTTTGAAATCGACGTGGGAGATAAATGATACGGCCCGCTATGAGTTTATGGGTGTTAGATCTAGCGATGGAAATACGCGCGGCATGACAACCGGAGTTCCATTCCAGCTTGTAAACAGAAGCCATGAGGAAGTGCATTCTATTTTGCCAGGAAGCAATGCTTCAGAAGGTCAAGGAACGGCTGGTATGATGTTCTTTGCGATTGCAGAACGTCAGAGAAATTTGCGTGTTATGTCAGATAGTTTCAAGTTTAGGCCAGTTGTTAATGAAAGTGACTGGCAATGGGCTTTTTTTAAAGTTAGCATAACAACCTTTTATGATGGCAGTTCTTTTATCGTTAAAGATAGAAGGGTATTATTTGATTCTGATGCTAATGGAGGAATGTGGGGAGTGAATCAAAGAAACTTTGAAATTGCTTTTGATGAGATGATAACTTTAGAATCAGGAGAAAGCGCTTCCATTGAATTCTTTATGAAAGCTGATTTGAAAAATACTTCTGGAAGCGAAAGGTTTTATTTGACAATAGACAATCTTGGAGGAAAGTTTACTGTTGAAGAAGATTCTTTCTATGAACAGACAAAATCAAAATTTGTTTTGGCGCATGAATTGGCAGAAAGACTTGTTGCTATTTGCACCAATCAGAAAGATGCTGTTTATTCTGAATTTTTAGGAAGGACAGATATCGGATATTCAATAAATGGACCTGGTGCGCTTACCGGAAATACTCACGGTTTTTGGGTGCGTGGTTTTGATAAATTGCCAGTTCCTACAGTCGGGCCACCTGAGGTTGTAAACTTGTTTAAGCCACTTACAACTACTTTCAAAGATTTCATGTCATCATATGCTGCAGTTTGGAATCTGGGTATGGGGATTGAGACAATCAACAGAAGAGAAAGGGTAAGGCTTGAATCGCTATCTTATTTTTATAATTTCAATGCAACAATCAAATTGCCTAATCAAATTAAAAATGTAAAGAGATCTTGCGCTGCAGATTACTATTATTCTTCACTAGAATTTGGCTACATGCAAGGCGGGGAGTATGAAGAAGCGATGGGACTTGATGAGTATAACGCAAAATCAACTTTTACGACGATTATCAATCGAGTAAAAAACACCTATACTCAATTATCAAAATATAGGGCAGATAAATACGGGCAGGAGTTTGCCAGAAGAAAGCCGGAAACTTTAAATAATACTGAAGATACCGCATACGATGACCACATATTTATCAACGATTTGAAAAAGAATCCAGTAGAGGATTTTTATAGAGAAAGAAAATGGCAGGATGATTTCATGGAGGCTCCATCTGGTATATTTAGCCCAGAAACTGCGACAAACTTGAGGTTTTCGCCAATTAATATGTTTCTGCGACATGCTTGGGTTATCGCATCCGGAATGATTAAATATCCAACAGATTATATAAGATATGGAAGTTCAACGGCCAATAGCGCATTGAAAACAAAATTAATTGGAGGATTGCAATATTCAGAGAATGGAAATATTATTAACTCAGAATTGCCACGTCCTAGATTTAAGCCTGAATGGATAGAGTTCGAACATATATGTGATTTTGAAACAATGAGGCAAGTAGAAGGGTCTTCTGTAATTCTTGGTAAAACAGTTCAGAACTTCTACGGATTAGTAGAATTCATAAATGAGAAAAACGAAATTGAAAAAGGTTTTTTATTCAACCTTAAGCCTAATGGTAAAGGCCAATGGAAATTATTAACAGCAAACAGATAAAATAGAGATATCATGGCAGCATCGATAATCAGGATTACTTTTACAGAAAATTTACCAATTGGGGCACAGCTCGGATTTGATTCAATAAATGACGGTGGCCGTTTTGGTACACCGTCGATAAATACAATGATTTGGAATTGGAGGAACATGAGGACTTCGAGCTTTGAAGTTACTTCTGGAAGCCCAACACTTACACCTGGCGAAAGAGATGCAATTAATTTTGTAGAATCTATCAATTTAGATAGTGCTGGAGCTTACACAGTTTCGAGAATTTCTAACATCGTAACCATAAGAGCTGAAAATATAGGTAGCATTACGACATTTTATGTAAATGATACGCCGGGGGGAGGTGCTGAGTATGACAATCATCCAAGCTTGGTGTTTTTTATCAACAATTATTCTGGTAGCTTTTTTGGATTCCAGCAGGTCGAGTTTGAGCCGGCGACAAATCCATGCTTGAATGTAAAAGCAAAAATTAGGACTACAACTTTGGCTGATGAAATAATATTGCCAAATCCAGTCAATCCAAATATTCAAAATCCATTTTATGTAGAATTTGCAAGAGGTCAAACTTTTACTGTCAAAGTCAGAAAAGGAACTGAAATTATTGAACAGCAAATTCAGATGCCACCGCGATTTTACTTTTCAGCTAATATTGAAATAAATAACTCGCCAAATGGGGCCACGGTTATTGTGACATCTGGTATTATCCAAAATTTGGAGGTTGAATATTCAATAGATGGCATGACGTGGCAAGAATCTAATACTTTCACTGGCTTATCATCTGGAGATTATGTAATGCATATCAGAGATCAATATGGATGCGTGAAAACACAGGATTTCCATATCGGTCAAACAGGCATGAATTCTCCATTCTTCTATATTTCAAAATCTTTGCCGATAAGATTTGCAAACCGTATTGTTTGGGGAGACGCTGGGAATTATAAAAATGATGAGAATACTTTGAGCTATGAATCAGATGTAAAACTTCCTCATTGTGAATTGCAGCGATTTCAATCTGCTGATATTGTTAAAACTCAATTCTTATCAAATTATACCTTCCGAAAAGTTGAAGTTCTAAAAACGGATGGCTCAATTATCGAGATTCCAACGGTTCAATTGTCAAATAATATAGGATTGAAAGATAGAAGAGATGCGATGCGCTATAACCTAGGTAATGGTAAAACCGGGATATATTTTGTTCAGGGAAACACTTATGATTATGATCTTGGAGTTGTAACCGGGAGTTATACTTTAAATGGTTCCCTTCCAGAATGGGCGGTGGCGGGAAATTATCTTACTATTGGAACGGCTTGGTTTATAATAGAAGATATTGTTTTTGATGAGAACAAATTTGCTGATGTTTTGATAATATCTGACAATTATATTGGCGCTGATGCTTCAGTAAATGTAAAATCGATTTATAATAGATTCGATTATGAGATTTATGAGTTTGAAATTGACATGGTTAATTTTTTAAACCAGCAATTTCAAGTGAGTTTAAAAAATGAGGATCCTTCATTTCCATTAATTGAATATTTGAGTGAAAAAATAAGCGTGAAAGTTCGCCATGAAGATACCAAGGAAATCAAGTATAAGAATTCAACCAATACAGATATCGTTTACGCAACAGGAATTGAAGGTATTTTAAGAATTCCTTATACGGTTGTAAATGGTCAGATAGAAGAAGAAAATGATACTTATAAAACTGATACCAGCGCCAAACTTTTGAAAGCTGAATTATATGAAGTTGATGAGTTTGTTTTTGAGCCGTTAACCAAAGAACTTTGGAGAAAATTAAGTCAAGCTCTTTCTCACGAAATCATTTTTATAGATGGAGTTGGTTATACTAAAAATGGAGATTTCGATACTGAAGGTCCGTTAGGTGAATCAAATCTTTATGTTCTAAAAGCAAAGATGGTTAAAAACGGAAATGTTTATAATTCATCTGGAGTTATTGATTCTGGATATGGAGCTTCTCCGATTGAGGTACCCGGATTTATAGAATCTGGACTTAATGGATTTGTGAGATATTAAATTAAAAAAGCCACTTTATTAAGTGGCTTTTTTATTGTTCAACTCCAATACTTTCTTCTTTGTCTCATCATCAATGATTGTCAAATTTTGATGATGATGAATATGCGTGTGATAATGATTATTTATCACCGGAGGCTCTTTGTAATTTTTTAGGAAGTCAGCCAAAGGATCCTTCTTTTTTGGGAATAGTACATTTCCAGCTAATTTGCCAAAAAGCCATCCACCGCCAACACATACAAAAAATAATAATCCTAAGAATTCCATACAGCAAAAATAACTAAATAAGTTACATAATAATTTAGAACGATTCTAAATAACGAATTATTTATTACATTTGTCAAGTACAAATATCTGAATATAATGAACTTTACTCAGCTTGCAAATAAGGTAGCAGGACTTACTACTCAATTACAGAATGTGATCAGCCTCGGTAAGAGGTTTGATGAATTTCCAGTTCAAGAAAACGTAAACCCTGATTCCAAAATCCTCGTTTCAACTGAAGGCTTATCTGAGACATTAACTGTATCAAAGTTATTGGCAGCAGCTAGCAACGAAAGCCAGAACAATAAGGTCAGAGAGGTTTTGCTAGGTGTAATTTCTGATACAAATACTTTTGCGGAAATACTCGACAATACTGGAATATTAGTTGAATCTGATGAGCTTGTTTTTCTTTCAGTCTTCCAGCCAATTGAAGATGGATCTGAGATTGAACAGTTCGTGCAAAGGCTCTTTTTGTGGAAATTGGGGAAAGGTAATTTTAGTCCTATCGGCTCAGACAGCATCGATTCCAAGCTTTTCGAATTGCCTAGCATATATCCGTCTGAACAAACTGCTGATGAGATAATTTCAGCGCCATATGCTATTGTTCGAGATTACGGAACAGTATATGGAACCGACATTCTTAGCCTTATCAATAATAATAATCCGCCTGTAAGCTATGATGAAGATACTGAAGAAATAAGCTATATCTATTATGTAAGAGTAACATTGGACGATGTCAAATATCTCTACCAATTTAAAGGAGCGCCAGGTATGTATGGCTTCGAAAGCGGTCAAATGGTCAATCCAGATTTGACGCTTATATTTTCTAGCGACACTTCTGGTCCTGTAGGAGTATCAGAAGCTTATGTCTTGGAAAAAATGAATGAAGCATTAGAAAACGCTAACGACTACACTAATTACAAGCTGGAAACATTGACTACTACTGTAGTTCCAGAAGGAAGCAGACAGTACCATACAGCAGCTCGCGTTTTGGCGACTTTATTATCAGGATTTACAACAATTTCAGGACCAATAGTTAGCACAGATAGCATTTTAATTGCATTCGGAAAAGCGCAAAACGCTTTAAATTCTTTGGCTTTTTCTGTTGGGTTAAGAGAACTAGCGAGCAATAAATCAAATGGGCCACTTGGAGATTCTATTGACAAATTTCCAACAGAGCATAGCGTAAAAAACTATGTTGATTCAAAGCTTTTGCAAAGGACATATTCTTTTAACATGCGCTATTCGGGCGGTAATCCCGGAAACTTTAACGGTTTAATAGAATTAGGAACTACACCCGCTTTTTCAGTATCAACTGGAGCAACTACTTTGGCGACTATTCCCGTAACAACAAATGTTGGTAACATCTTTGTTGCGCCTTTTAATATGACGTTAATTTCTGTAACAGGAAGTAGTAATTACGGAGTAACGTCTGGAGTCGGTAATGCGGTTGCTGTTTTTGCACGGCAAAAACCTACAACTACATGGATAAACAAAATAGATTGCTTTGAAGCAGTTATGCAACCACAAAACTATGACTATACTGTTACTAGCGGTGTTCTAATCCCTAAAGGGTATTCGGTTTGTTTGGCTTTAGGTGTAAATACTGGAACTTACGGATTAATAGGTTTAACATTTCAAGAAGTGATGTAATGAAGATAAGATTGATAAATGGGTTCTGCTTTGGTGGAGCTTACAGTGAAGAATTTTTGCTTGAAAATTGGAGCAATGAAATAAATGGCAGTTTGGTTTCTGATTGGCAATTGATAGATGCAGAGTTGCCAGATGAAAATATAATCAAGGCTAAATGGGATGGATCCGTTTGGTTTGAAAGCGCAACATCACAGGAAATTTTAAACGTAAATCAGTCTAAGATTGATGCAATAAATGCTTTTTATACAACTGAAATTTCAAAACTTGTTGCGCCTTATGTTGAAAAATCAATTATAGATGGTGTTGCGATACCTCAAAGCATATTAGATCAGCGAACAGCTTTGCGTGCAGAATGCAATCTAAAGATTCATGAAATAGATCCACATCAGGAGATGTCAAAACCCGGCGACAATGAACCGATTAATTTGTTAGAAAAGAAATCATGATCAATCAGATAAAAATATTTTTCCTAAGCAATCTTCTGGCATTTTATTCAGGAACTGCATTTATTAAGTTGAAGTCGACATTCATGATTGTGCTTTCAATCAGCCCTATTGCATATTTAGGCGAAAAGATAAACGTCTGGACGATGCTGAATCGAGATTTTATTTTTGGGGTTCTTGTAGCGATTGCTATCGACCATTTTATAGGTTCGATATATCACGGTTTCAAAGCAAAAGATTTCACTTTTAAAAAAAATCTATTTGGCCTGATGGGAAAGATCGGATTGTGTATCGCATGTGGAATCCTATTTGAAATTCTTAACGGAATGACGGCTTATCATAAATGGCTTTATGATTATCTATCGCTAGTGACCAGGCTAATAGTTTTTCTATATCCTGCAGGATCTGCATTTGTAAATATGTCAAAGCTTACAAATGGTGTATTTCCTCCCATGGGATGGATGGAAAAGATTAAAAAATTCAATCAGAACTTAAATATAAACGAAATAAAACCAAAAGAAGATGAGTAGTAGCAATAAAAAAGCATTTCCATTAGCAGGACATCACTTAAATGATCCTGGTGCAACTTACAACGGAAGAAAAGAAAGTGAAGAAATGATGTGCCTTAGAAATTTGGTTCTGGCCGAATTGAAAGGACATGATTTTGATACTGATAATGACAGCGAAACCAATACTGTTTTGCAATCACGAATCAAGCCAAACAGAACTGATGTGATTGTCGATAATCACATGAATGCATCAGCAAATTCAAAAGCAACAGGAACAGAAGTTTTTGTTTCTGACAATGCTGGAGCGTTGAGCAAACAAATGGCAAAGGAATTGGTTGACGGTATTTCGAAAATTCTTGGTATTGCAAATCGTGGTGTAAAAACTGAAAGCCAGTCTCCTAGAAAAAAGATTGGAATCTTAAATAAGCCTGGCATTGCGGTCTTGATTGAACATTGCTTCATTTCAAACCCAAATGACTTGAAGGCTTGGGATGAGAAGAAACCGCTGGTTGCTAAGTTCGTTGCTTCAACAATCATCAAATATGATAATTTGGTAAATTGATAATTATGAAAAATGTTATTTTATTTTTGATGTTCGCGACATTATTGTCGGGAACATCCTGCGGATCCAGAAAGTCTTCAAAGTCAAAAACAGAAAATAAATCTGAAACAAATATTGAAACTTCAGCAAAAACTACGGCCGTAATAGAAAAGGACGTTCAAAACGACATTCATAATCAAACGGATATCGTTGCTGAAAATGAAAAGAAAGTTGAAAATAATGTAGTTGAAGAAAATGAAAATCTTGAGCCTATTGATCCCACAAAGCCAATGACAAAAGAAGTCGTTATAGAAGGAAATAAAACGACTACAAAATGGGAAAACGCAAAAGTCAACAACGGAAAAAAAACCGATAATACTGTTTCTGAAGAAAAATCAAATCTTAATGATAAATCATTATTCACTGATAATTCTAGAACAAAGGATCTATTTGATTTTAATCAAAATCTGAATTATAAAAGAGAAGATGAGACGAGTTCTGAAACTTCAAATAAAGAAACTGATGCACAAAGAGGTTTCTCTTTTTGGTGGCTTTTATTGTTGGTTATACCGTTAGGATTATATTTGTGGTGGAGATATCGCAGGATATCTCCTGTATAGTTAATGGTATAAGATAATACTTCAATGGTATAAATATTCCTAAATTTAACTGAATATATTTGCATCGAGCAGTTCCAAGTGGGGTTTACTGCTAAAGATGAATCCTTGAGGATTGATTCACCACAAAAAAGAGGATCGCACGTCCTCTTTTTTTTATAAAAGATTTTTCTTTTCAAGAGATAATTACCATCTCCAAGAATAGTATTTTTGGACCGACACGAAAGTGTTTCTAAACTGTATTCAGATTACTGAATGCAGTTTTTTTATGCAAAAATGTTAAAGTTTTATATTTATTTTTACGTTACAAAAAAGTAACGTATATTCGCAGTGTAGAAATGAAACAAATAATAATTAAATTTTAAAATTATGAATCCAAGTGAATTCCCAGTTTACAAAAAAAGACAAGGTGGTCAATTTAATTTAGTAAGACATGTTCTGGCTTACAGTTTTGAGGAAGCAAAACAGATTTTTGCCAAACAGCGACATGAAGAAATTTCCGAAAGTTCAGCCGGTGAAATTTTCGTTGAAAGTGAAGGTTGGTATGATTCAGATAAAAATGATATCCTGCTTTCAGTTGAAGAAATTGAAAATGGAACTGAAAGATATATCGATGATGTTTACACTTATGAACTTGGTCAACCTTATGCTGAAGATAAAATCAGCGATGAATTATAGACAAAAAAGCCTCTCGAAAAGAGAGGCTTAACGTTTTGTAGAAACGAAACTTAATTGAAACAATTAAATTCAAAACAAATATATGGAAAAATTTAACTTCGAACAGCCAAATTATCTAATGTGCCAGATTGCTATTGAAGATGGTACGCAGAATGATGACAGGATTTGGATTTACCACCGTCCAAGCTTATCACTAATTGAATTTATAAATGTTGATGAATTCGGGGATTTTCAGTTTACTGGAAAACAAGATCGATTTGAATATGAAGGTGAAAATTGGTTTGGTGTTTTCGTGCAAAACAATTGCGATCAGTTTGAACACAACGAAGATGCTATTTTGAAAGGTGCTTGGAAGTATCTGAGTGAATTTTTTAGATGGGATGAAAATAATATTTAAATATGGAACCAAAAGAAGAAATACTTAAAATATTGGATGCTTTTGGAATGTCTGGAATTAAAGCTGCTGAGGCTATGGGTGTGACTTATGCAACATTCAGGAATAAGAAAAATGACAATTCCGAAAGGCATACGTTCAATCAAAAGAATCTAGATGATCTAAAAAGTTTTATTTTTAATAAAGCAAAAGAATATGAGACTAAAACATAAATTGACAGGACACCAAGGTGTTTTCGTAAAAGAAGTTCAGCCTACAGGAAGGCCATTAACTACAATAATAAAATTAGATGATGGACGGGAATATTATGCTCCATCTAGTGAATTTATAAATATTTAAGCGCCAATCTCGGCGCTTTTTTTATGTGTACAATCTTACATCAAATGTTAATCTGAAAACTTTAATATTTAATTTATAAAATTCAGTCATAGCTTTGTAGTCCATAAAATGCAGAACTATGAAAGTGATCAGATTGCACGACAGCGAAACTTTAGAGTTTTTTACAGCAAATACAGGGACTGCACTGAGCCTTCCTTTTTTTGATGGCGGTGTTTCAGCTGGTTTTCCTTCTCCTGCTGATGACTTCCTTGAAAATGAACTAGATTTCAATGCAACTTTCATCAAGCATCCCAGCGCAACTTTTTACGCCAAAGTCAAAGGCAACTCGATGAAAGACGTAGGCATCTGCAATGGCGATATCATGGTCATAGACAAATCACTTGAGCCGAAAAATGGAGATATTGCTGTCTGTTATTTGGACGGAGAATTTACCGTTAAGACAATTCTGATTGAAAAAGATATAGTTTGGTTGGTTGCCGAAAATGAGGCTTATGCTCCTATAAAAGTTACCTCTGAAAATGAACTTCTTATCTGGGGAATTGTGATCAACGTCATTAAATCCTTCAGGTGATGTTTGGCCTTGTAGATTGTAATAATTTTTATGCTTCCTGCCAGCGTGTGTTTGATCCATCGCTTAATGGAAAGCCAATCGCCATACTGTCAAACAATGACGGATGTGTTATTGCACGTTCAAATGAGTGCAAGCCTTTTTGTCCGATGGGCGCTCCGGCGCACCAGTTTAAAGATGTTTTTGAAAAAAACAATGTTCACGTGTTTTCTTCCAATTATGCGCTTTATGGCGATATGTCAAAGCGTGTAATGTCCACGCTTGCAGAATTCACACCCGATTTGGAAGTTTATTCCATCGATGAAGCCTTTCTGAAATTCATAGGTTTTGAAAATTGGGACTTGCACCAACACGGAAAGGCTATACACAAACGAGTTTTGAAATGCACAGGGATTCCCGTTTCTGTTGGAATTGCCCCGACAAAAGCACTTGCAAAAATTGCAAATAAGATTGCAAAGAAATTTCCTGACCGTACCGGCAATGCATACGTTATCGATAGTGATGAAAAAAGAATCAAGGCTTTGAAGTGGACCAAGATTGGCGATGTTTGGGGAATTGGAAGACAGCACGCCAAAAGGCTTATGGCGTTAAATATTACAGATGCCTACAAATTCAGCCAAATGAATGATGACTGGGTTCGTAAAAACATGACAGTAGTAGGACTTCGCCTCAAACATGATTTGATGGGAATTAGTTCAATCGATTTTGAGGAAATTAAGCCAAAGCAGAACATCGCATGCACCCGCAGCTTTGAAAATATGCTAAAGGATAAAAAAGATTTGCGGGAAAGGATTTCAACCTATGCCGGAACCGTTGCAGAAAAATTACGAAAAGACAAACTGCACACCAATGCGATTGATGTTTTCTTAATGTCAAATCCTTTTAGGCAAGATTTGCCGCAGTATTACAGAAACATAAGAATCAAGACAGATTTTCCAACTAATTCAACCTTTGAAATCAACCGCCTGGCAATTCTTGCACTCGATATGATTTTTTATGAAGGAATCGACTATAAAAAAGCTGGGGTAATTGTCAGCACGATTACGCCAGCCGACAGCTACCAAATGAAAATATTTGGCGGTGAAAATCCAAAACACCAAGACGTTTTAAAAGTTATCGATAAATTGAACCGCAAAATCGGAAACACCAAAATTAGGCTTGGAAGCCAAAGCTTGAAAAGAAAATGGAAAATGCGCCGTGAAAGATTATCGCCGTCCTATACTACACGCTGGAGCGATCTGATTGTTGTCAATTGCAGATAGTTTCTTATCTTTAAGTAAAAAAGAATTATGTGCTACTATTTTCAACAAATGGCCTCATTGAAAAAGCTTGAAAAATTGTTCAAGGCAATGATGGAAGACCCTGAAAATTTTATGATCTCAGAAGAGTATAACGGATTTACGCATCCGGCAACTCCGATAATATCAAATAAAGAATCTGGCATAATTGTGAATGCGCAATGGGGACTTGTGCCTTTTTTTGCAAAGGACAATGCAAAAGAGTTTTGGAAGAAATCAAATACGCTAAACGCTAAAATAGAAACCTTAGAAACAAAGAATTCATTCAAGCATTCGCTGGACAACAGATGCCTTGTGCTGGCAACTTCTTTTTTTGAATGGAAGCATGTAGGAAAAGAAAAAATAAAGCATCGCATTTATACAAAGGATAATGAGCCTTTTGCATTTGCGGGATTATTCAATGAAAATACGGATTCAAGTGGAAATATAAATTTGACTTATACCATTCTTACTACCGACGCAAATGAGTTAATGACAGAAATCCACAACAGCAAAAAAAGAATGCCGGTTGTATTGCGAAAACAAGAAGAAGAACTTTGGCTGAAAGGAGAACCTATGGAAATTTACCACAACAGAAGCGAAGTTGAACTGATTGCAGAACCAGTTGACAAAATGCCTTTGCAGTTGTTCTAGTTGTCGATTTCAAAGTCGGATCCGAAAAATAAAAAGTTGTCATCGTCTTCGCCGGGCAAATCAATAATCTGTAAATATTTTGTTCCTAGTTCGTCAAGAACTTTGCCTAAAATTACATTTTCATAGCTTTCAAAATTTAAAATTTGTTCTTCTTGCAATTCTATAACTAATGACACGAAAGTGACATTTGGCATATTGCTGGCAGTAAAATTTTTCACATGTGCTTGAGAGGCTACAAATTTTGAGACAAGGAGAAGAGTATAGCCATCATCTTCCAGCAGCGTATCAATTACATCTTCATATACATTGGAATTTAATTGTTTAATACGAACGTCGCTTATCAATTTGTTTAGCTTTATCTCTACAAGTGCTTTCATCAAATTATTTTATTTTTTGCGTTTCTTTTTAAACATATCGATTTGCTCAGGAGTTTGTTTTGTTCCATCGCCTGGATTCTTTTTATCAATCATTTCAGCTTCCGCAAAATCAGAATTATCGAAGTATGCCCAGCTTTCAAATCTGCCACTTTCATTTTCATAAGAATATTCCAAAACATTGCTTTGTTCCAATTCTTCGAAAAGCTTTGCAAATATCTTTTGACTGTCACTTGCTTCATCATCGGTCAGCAGTTTTGAAAAATCAAAATATAAATCTGTCTTTAATTTTATATTCCATTCTGGAAATTCTGGAAGCCCTGCTGGTTTGTCAAATTCATCATCGGACTTTTCAAGCACAATAATTTCTCCTTTACCTTCTTTTACCAGCTTTTTGACAGCAAACCATTGAAGCTCTTCTTCCTTAAATTTAGGAAGAATACTTTTAGAAAGTTTGAGCCTTATTTTGTAATAGTCCATCAGTTGTTATTATCTTTTATGAATGCAATATGCTCTTCACGTCCACGGTTCCAGAATGCCGAAATATATAAATCATCTGATTCCAATTCCGCAATCACCTTATCATAAATTAGATTGTCAAATGTCCTCCAGTCTTCGCGCTGATGTTGGTCTAAGTTAATGCTGACTTCAAAAAAAGTGCAATCCACTTGAGGCGGGTTTACTTCATTATCGTTTTGATTGTCAATATCGCCAAAATGCTGGTCTACGCTTGTTAGGACTGCTTGCCGATTTTTTAAATAGGAAATAAGCGTTAAAGAAATATCTTTCAACGCTTCTTTATTAATACCCATTCCTGCAATATGAAGTTTGACAGGCAGCTGGAATTCACAGATTGCATACATAATTTATCAGTTTAACATTTAAAGTTATAAATAACTATTTAGAGATCATTACTAATTAACTATTATTTTATGAAACACATTTGTATTAACTAGCACTAACTTTGATCGTTTTCAAAAAATCACGTTCTCTTTTTTTCTTATTGACCAAATATACACGATTGGTAATGTTTGGTGATCTATGGCTGGCCATTGTCTGTGCTAAATTATCTGGAGCATTGTTTATTTCATATTGCTTCGAATCCAGTTTGTCAAGGAAAAGATGTTTTAAAGCGTAAAAATCAGCGGTTATTTCTCTATTGAATAATGTTTTGAATTTTATTTTTACATGCCTTCTCCATCTGATTGAAATTTGTCGCGCAGCAATTGCAACTTTGCCCGGTTTCAGTCCTTTGCTAAACAGATAATCTTCCTCGGACTTACATTCTTTCATTATTTCTCTCCAAAATGGCATAGCATCGAGCATGATGACTTTTACTTCTTCAACATACTGATCACCTTTTTTAATCAATACTTTATATTCCTGATTTTTTAAATCGACATCTTTTTTCTGTACCAAAAATAATTCCGTGGTTCTGGCTCCGGACATGTGGAAAATCATTCCGTATCGGTAGAACTCGTAATAATGCTCTTCCAGAAAATCCATGACATCGGCAAAATCCTCTTCCTGAAGAACTTCTCTAATCTTGGTAACGATGCTTTTTTTCTTGAATAACTTAAACGGGTTTGTTTCCACACAGCCATACTCAATCAATTCCGTAAATATCTTGGCCATGTACGAAAGAAACTTGTTATATGAAGCATCAGGCAGATTCAAATAAGATAACGTCTCCTTGACCTCTGAAAGCTTCAGGTCCTTTATTGCAATCGAATCAAAATGCAGTTCCTTTAGCGCTTTTACGAACCGGTTCTTTGCCTGCTTCACATCTGGAAAAGGATTTGTATTTTTCTTTGCTTTGTTTTTTAAGGCCGATTCCAGAATCTTATCCCATGCCAGCTCAATTGCTGCAACGCAATTCAATTCGGGATTAAGTTTGGCAGTAATAACCGGGTTATTCTCCGGAATCATGAAGGCCTTGGTAAATGGATTGAATCCTTTCTCTTCAAAAAGCTTTGGAATTTCAACAAGATACAATTCAACCGCAGCTTTGCGAAGTTCTAATGTATTGAATTTGTTGAGTTTTTTTCTAAATTGAAATCCTTTCGGGTGGCTTTCTTTGAAATTAGGGTCGAAGAAATTGCATTGGACGTACCACGATTTTTTAAGCGCAGCTTTTCCCGTGATTGTTTTCCAATTCGGTGGCGACACCCATACATCCGTGTATGAGCAGTCAAAAAGAAGTTGTTTCATGATGTGCGTAGTTACATTGCCGATTACATTGTCGTTTATGTAGCTACACGTCTCGAAAGTGATTTGAAATAAAAAGCCTAAAACCAAGTTGGGAGAGGTTTTAGGCTTTAAGTGGTACCTCCAGGGATCGAACCAGGGACACATGGATTTTCAGTCCATTGCTCTACCATCTGAGCTAAGGTACCATATCATTTGAGCATTACTGCTTGCTGATAGCGGGTGCAAATATAGAACGATTTTTAATTTATCCAAAACAATTTTAAAAAAAAATCAATTCGTACCTTTGCGAAACTAAATAATTAAATATGCTTTTGGCAATTGATGTCGGAAATACACGAATTAAAGGTGCTGTCTTTGAGAACGATAACAGGATTGAAAATTTTGTTTTTTCAAAAAATGAGCTTGAAAAAAAAATTGAAAATATTTTACAAAAATTTACAAATGTGACTGATTTGATAGTCGCATCGGTTGGAAATTTGTCAAACGACGATTTTTTAAGCTTTAAAAAAGACCTGAAAATTCATTTTATTACAAATGAAGATATTTTTCCGTTTGCTAATCTTTATGAAACGCCAAAAACGCTTGGAATCGACCGGATGGCTCTGGCAAGTGGCGCAGTTTTGAAATATCCAAATCAAAACAGGTTAGTGATTGATGCTGGAACATGCATCACATATGATTTCATAGATGAAAAAAATAATTATCTCGGAGGCGCAATTTCTCCCGGATTTCGACTTCGATATGAATCGCTTCATAATTTTACCGCAAAGCTTCCGTTATTAGAATTAGAAAATCCTGAAAATTTTATTGGAAATTCCACAAAGCAATCCATTCATTCAGGAGTTGTAAACGGTATGATTCACGAAATCGAAGGCTTCATTAATCAATATAAACAGGAATATCCTAAATTTACAATAATTTTAACGGGCGGCGACACAGATTTTTTGGCTAAACGATTAAAAAATACCATATTTGCCAATTCAAATTTCCTATTGGAAAGCTTGAACTATTTATTTCAATACAAAATCAAAAATGATTAAAAAAATTATAGTAAGCTTTGGTTTGCTTTTTTCATTGGCATCTGCCGCACAAGAGGGAACAGCTTCTCCATATTCATATTATGGAATTGGCGATGTAAAATTTAAAGGAACAGCTGAAGCCAGATCTATGGGCGGTGTTAATATTCCGGATAGTATTCATATTAATTTGGGTAATCCCGCTGGATATTCTGCTATAAAACTAACCACTTTTTCTGCTGGAGGAAGTTTTAATATTACGAATTTTAAGACTAAGACTGAGAAAGATCAAGGCCAGAGAACCACGATTGATTATCTTGCGTTTGCTTTTCCTGCTGGAAAATTTGGATTTGGCGCTGGTTTGATGCCTTATTCTTCGGTTGGTTATAAAGTAAGGTCTGTTGCAGGAACTGCCGAAAGCCGTGCTTATTCTGGTGAAGGTGGCGTGAATAAAGTGTATTTTGGTGCAGCTTATCAGGTTACTCCAAAAATAAGCGTTGGTGCTGATTTTAATTACAATTTTGGAAACGTAGAAACTAAAAATATTTGGTCTCAAGGTCTTCAATATAGCTCAAGAGAACTGAATACTTCAGATTTGACAGGCTTTAATGTGAATTTAGGAGCAATTTATACTAGTAAAATTAAGAAGAAATATGATTTTTTTGCAAGTGTGGCATATACTCCAGAAAGCACATTGAAATCTGAAAATCAAAGAACAATTGCAACGGTCATTGATTATGGAGGAGAAGAAGCAGTTGTTGAAGAAAGAAATATAGATGTTGCAAATATCGATTTAAAACTGCCAAGCAAATTGACACTTGGTGCCGGTTTTGGAGTTAAAAGAAATTGGTTTGTAGGGGCAGAAGTAGCATTGCAGCAAAGCAGTAATTTCGGAAGCAGATATAATGATATTACAAATGTTGCTTATGAAAATTCTGAAAAGTTTTCTGTAGGAGGTTATTTTATTCCAAATTTTGCTTCTTACACAAGCTACTTTAAAAAAGTGACTTATAGAGCTGGTTTGAAATATGAAAACACAGGACTTGTTATTGCCAATGTTCCGATTAAAGATTATGGTTTCAGCTTAGGAGTTGGACTTCCAGTAGCTGGTTCAAATTTGAATATCGGATTTGAATATGGAAAAAGAGGAACTACTGAAGCAAATCTTGTCAAAGAAAATTATGCAAATATATTTATAGGCCTGTCATTAAATGATAAATGGTTTGTGAAGAGAAAATATGAATAAAAATCGAATAAATAGTAAGCTTTTTTTTGTTTTTCTGCTGTTTTTACAAGCAGGAATCATAGTTGCGCAAAAACCATCATCTGATGAATGCAATGCAAAACTAGTAGCTTTTAAAGAGCTTGTTCAAAAGGCAGGTGATGAAAAAGAAATCTATATTGCTTGGGTTTCTCTGAAAAAAAATTGTGCGACTTCTGACGAATCAATTTTTGTCACAGGAGAACAATTTTTGCAAGAAAAAGTACTGCAGGCAAATACTTCAGAAGAAAAAAATACTATTATTCAAGAGCTCGTTGCTTTATATGATGAGCATGACAAAGTTTTTCCAGCTAATAAAAGAGGAAATCGTATTCACAAGGCAATATTGCTTTATGAAAATAACCAAGGTACTTCTGGCCAGATTTATTCTTTTTTAGACCAATCTTTTTCAACGGACGAATCTTCTTTTACAAGCGCTTCGGTTTTAAATATTTATTCAAAATTGATAGCAGACCAATTGAAAGAAGGCAAACTGACTTCTGATGAAGCTTTGGAAAAATTAGACAAAGTTTATGGAAAAGTGCAATCAGAGCATTCTAAATTAACTGCAGAAAAAAATAAATTTACTACAAAACAAGAAACCGCAAAATTGTCTGCAGAAGAAACAATGGCCTTGAAACAGGTAAATAATGGCCTTCAAGAAATGAAATTGGTTTCTAAAAATATCGACGGAACTGTAAATAGTTTTTCAAATTGTGAAACTCTAACCGCTTTTTACCAAAAAAACTTCGAAAAAAATTCTAAAAATGGACTTTGGCTTGAAACTGCATTTGAAAGATTAAATTCGAAGAAATGCAAATCTGAATTTTATTTGAAAGTATTGGAAAAATGGAATGAAGTGGCTCCAACGGCAAAATCTTCTTATAATTTGGCGCTTGTTGCAAGACAAAGCAAAGATCGTCCTAAGGCAATAGAATATTTTTTGCAATCGGCATCTTTTGAATCTGATGCTGTTAAAAAAGCCGATATTTTTTATTTGGTAGCAACAACTTATGGAAATGCCAATAAGGAAAAAGCCTCAGAATTTGCCAAAAAAGCGATTGAAGCAAATCCTGCTTCTGGAAAATCTTATATCTTTCTAGCCCAGCTTTATTCAAATAGCGCAACTGAATGTGCAAAAGAAAATTTTGATAAAAAAGCGATTTACTGGCTTGCCGCTTCCATTGCAAAACAAGCCGGAATTGTTGAGCCTTCACTGAAAAAATCGGCTGATGAATTAGCTTCTGGATTTAATAAACTGGCTCCTTCAAAAGCTGAAATTGCTGCTGCGAATAAAAAATCTGGCGAAAAAATTTCTTATGGATGCTGGATTAATGAAACGGTAAGTATTCCGAAACTGTAATATGGTTTTTCAAAAAAAAATAGTTTTAAATCTATTGATCGCCTTCTCGATTGCGATGCTATTTTCTTGTGAAAGCAATTTTAAAGACGTTCAAAAAATCAATGTTTCTAATTTTGCCCCAATGGGCGAAGCCGATACGGTCAACGTAAAATATACCGATTCAGGAAGAGTGAAGGCCATTTTGGTCAGTCCGAAAATGCTTGATTTTGGTAATGCTGCTTTTCCTTATACAGAATTTCCTGTTGGCGTAGATGTGACTTTATATGATACAAAACAGCAAAAAAGCTACATCGTTTCTGATTATGCTATTCGATATAATCAGACAGATATAATTGATCTTCAAGGAAATGTGAAAATCACATCGAATGATGGTAAGGTTTTAGAAACTACGCAGCTTTATTATGACCAAAAAAGAGAGTGGTTTTTTACAGAAAAAAAATGCAAGCTTACTTTGGGTCCTGGAAATGAATTTTATACCAAAGGATTTGACGCCAGCCGCGACTTTAAAAATATTAGCGGGCAGGCTTTCTTTGGCGAAGGCCAAGCAAATGATTTTTAAATTATACTTTATATGACTTACTTAAAATATATCCAATATTTCTACTTAATTGCCGCAGTGCTTTTTGCAATTGACGGTTTTATGCAGCTTGATTCAACAGAAAGAAGTCCGTGGATAAGCTTTTTCTTTGCTGCAATTGCACTTTTCATGTTTTTCTTCCGAAGAAAATTTGCAAAAAAGTTCGAGAATCAAAATAAAAATCAGAAATAGTTCTGTTTCTAGAAATTACCTTGTCCTTTTTACTCTTATTTTGTTTCGATTTTTCTGGACAAATCAGTATTATCAAAAAAAATAGCATCTTTATCAGAAAATATAAGTATACTACTTTTATTATTAAATAGATAATTGTATTTTCGCCCTCTGAATTTAAAAATTAACAATAAAAACAATGGCAGTTTTATCAAAAATTAGACAACGATCATTACTTCTTATATTTGTTATTGGTTTTTGCTTATTAGCATTTGTCGTAGGAGATTTAATCAACAGCGGAGGCTTTAAGCAAACTTCAAAATATGTAGGAAGCATCAATGGAGAAGATATTTCTTATGAAGACTTCAGAAACAAAGTTGATGCAGCTGAAAAAAGCGGTCAAGGCGGAACTGCGATTCAAGCAGCAAATGCAGTATGGAACCAAGAAGTTTCAATTGCTTTGTTAACAGAAGAATTTGAAAAAATCGGAATTAGAGTTGGTGAAAGCCAAATTATTGAAGTTCTAAAACAAAGCCAAGATATTGGTCAAAATCCTCAGTTTCAAAATGCAGCGGGACAATTTGATATTCAAAAATTTAAAGAATTTTTTCAATCAAGTCCAGCTTTAGTTTCACAACTTACTGAAAGAGAAAGACAAGCAGAAATCAATGCAAAATTCGTGGTTTACAATTCAATGGTAAAAGCAGGAACTTTCGCAACTGAAGCTGATGGAAAATTTCAATACCAAATGGAAGCTGACAAAGTTTCTTTTGATTATGTAGCTTATCCTTTTTCAAATGTAAAAGACAGCGACGTTCCAGTTTCTGACGATGAAATTGTGGCTTACATGAGAAAAAATGAGAAGAAATTCAAAGCTGACGAAACTAGAGAATTAGAATATGTTTTGATTGAAGACAAACCTTCTACTGAAGATGAAGCTGAAGTTAAAAAGAATATTTCTGGATTGGTTGACTCTTTGAGAACAACTTCAAGAAATCAAGAATTTGTTGATGCAAATTCTGATATCAAATACGATTCTACTTACATTACTAAGAAAGAATTGCCAGCTGAATTTGTAGAACAATTATATAATCTTCCAACTGGAGAAGTTTTCGGACCTTATCTTTTCAATGGATATTATGCAATCAGCAAATCATTAGGAAAACGTTCTGGCGCTAGTGCAAAAGCAAGCCACATTCTTGTAGGATATAAAGGAAGCAAAACTCCTAATCCAGCAATTACAAGAACAAAAGAGGAAGCACAAGCAAAAGCAAATGATTTATTGGCGCAGATTCAAGCAAATCCTGCAATTTTTGAAGCTTTAGTTGCTACTAATTCTGATGATTCAGGTTCTGTTCAAAATAGAGGAGAATATGATGGAATCACGCCAGGACAAATGGTAAAACCTTTTGATGATTTCGTTTTCAATAGACCAATCGGAAGTTTAGGCGTTGTTGAAACTGAATTTGGTTTCCATATTATCAAGGTTACTGACAAGCAAGATGCTGTTCGTTTGGCAACAATCGCACAAAGAGTGGAAGCTTCGGAAGGAACAAGCGATGCCATTTATGCAAAAGCGACTAAATTTGAAGTTGAAGCAGGAGAAAAAGATTTTAATACTGTAGCAAAAGCAATGGGATTGAACATTCTTCCATCTGTGAATGTAAAAGCTTTGGATGAAAACTTCGGAATGTTTCAAAATCAAAGACCTGTTGTAAGATGGGCTTATGAGAAAAAAACAAATGAAGGCGATGTAAAAAGATTCAATGTTCCAAACGGAAATCTTATTGTAAAGCTTAAAAAGATAAACGAAGAAGGATTATTGCCAGTTGCAACAGCTAGACCAATGGTTGAGCCAATTCTTAAAAAAGAGAAAAAAACTGAAAAAATCAAAGCTATTTTAAAAGGTGCAACTTTAGAAGAAGCTGCAAAAGCTGGAAAAGTTTCTGTAGCAACTGCAACAGACTTGACACTTCAAAGCCCAAATCTTGCTGGTTTTGGATTTGAGCCAAAAGTTGTAGGAACAGCATTTGCAACAGCTCCAAATAAAACGACTGACCTTATTGAAGGTGTTGGAGGAGTTTATAAAATCAAAACCAAAAGCGTTGTAAAAGCGCCAGTTTTGAAAAGCTATGCAGATTATACAGCTAAATTAAAAGCTCAAAATGCTTCTACAGCTAACAGAATTCTGCCTATGCTTAAAGATAACGCAGATATTGAAGATAACAGACTTGACTTCGGGTTCTAATATCTGAAAAAGAGAATAAAAAAATCCCGCTAGTTTAACTGGCGGGATTTTTTGTTTTTATAAAATTAAAGAATCATATCACTATAAGGAATGACAGTTTTAAATCCTCTTTGATGAAAATAATTTATCGGATTTTCTTCTGAAATGGCTAAGACAAAATCTCCTCCCCAAGCTCCCAAGCTTTTAATGCTTCCGTTGAAATCTGGAAAATAAATTTCTTTTGCAGTTGGCATTTCTAAAACAGAACTCATGATTGTTTCATGTTTTTGTAGCAACTCAGAAAATTCTTTTACATCAGTAGTTTTTATTATTTGAGATGTAATGAAATCAATCTGGACAATTGTTTCTGTAATATCATTCCGCTTCGCATAATAAGAAGCAATCGCGGTTTTGCTGCTTTGCTTTTTATTTAGATAGACAAAATAAAGTTTTTGCTTAAATTTTGGATTAAAGAGAATTTCTTCAACTATCGGTTTTCCGTTTTTTCTTTGATATAAAATCGGAGAATTATGCTGTGCATTGGCGATGTCATAACCGCTTCCTCCAAAACTTTTTTCAAGAAGCTCAAAAGCATCGATTTTGGCCCATTGTGCAATATTATTGATAAGAGTAGAAGAAGTGCCCAATCCCCATAATTTAGGAAATGTGAGCGTTGTATTGACTTTAAATCCCGATGATTTGTCTAAGAAGTCATTATTTAAAATGTAGGCTTCATGCAAAATCTGCAAAAGCGTATTTTTTATAGGATCAAATGGAAATTTTTCGTTCTTTCGGATGCTTTCGAAAGAAATCGTAGCCTGAAACCAAATGGTATTGTCGTGGTCAAAACTTGTCCATTCCATTTGATCTTTATCCGCATTTTCAATAGTTAGAAATTGCCCGAATCTTGTTGGCAATGCTAAAGCTTTTGCTCCGTCAAGAACAGTATATTCGCCAGTAATGAGCAGTTTTCCATTGCTATAAAATTCCTGTTTCATCAATTGGATTTATTTCCTTAGATTTTCAATATAATTGGCAACTGCAGCATGCGATACTGAATTATTTCTAAAATGATCTTGAACTAAAACTCGTTCTTCATCTGAAGCTTCAAATTGATTGATGATGTTTCCAAGGTGCATTTTCATATGTCCGTCTTGAATTCCTGTTGTAGTCAGGGAACGAAGCGCTGCAAAATTTTGAGCTAATCCAGCAACGGCCACAATTTGCATCAATTCTTTTGCAGATGGTTTTTCTAGCATTTCCAAAGCAATTTTTACTAACGGATGCAAGGTTGTCAAGCCACCGACAGTTCCTAAAGCTAAAGGAATTTCAAGCCAAAAGCTAAAAATTCCATTCTCGATTTTCGCATGAGAAAGGCTTGAATATTTTCCCGATTTTGACGCATAAGCATGAATAGCAGCTTCTACAGCTCTGAAATCATTTCCAGTTGCAAGAACAACGGCATCAATTCCGTTCATGATTCCTTTGTTGTGAGTTACGGCGCGATAAGGCTCAACTTCCGCAATTTGTACTGCCCTCACAAATTTTTCTGCAAAATCATGCGACTGGTCATTTTTATCTTCATTTAATTCTTCCGCACGACAAGAAACTTCTGCTCTCACAATGCAATCTGTCACATAATTAGACAAAATGCTCATCACAACTTGAATGTTTTTTTCTTCTTCAGAAAAGAACTCATAAGCATTTGCCTCTGATTTTAAAGTTTTTGCAAATTGTTCTAAGCAAGAATTAATGAAATTTGCTCCCATCGAATCTTTCGTTTCAAATGTGGCATGAAGCTGAAAATAATCAGGAAGCAGGTCTGTTTTGTTTTTAAGTGCGATGTCTAAAATACCACCGCCGCGCTGCTGCATATTTTTAGTAATGCTTTCAGTTTCATCAAAAAACGCGCTCTTTTTTTCGTTGAAGAATTTTTCTAGTTTTGACGCATCTCCTTTATATATAAAATGAACCTGCCCAATTTTTTCAGTATTTAAAACGGTCGCTTTAAAACCGCCTCTTTCTGACCAAAACTTTGCCGCTTTTGAGGCTGCAGCAACAACAGAACTTTCTTCAATAACCATCGGAATGGTGAAATATTTCCCGTTTATGAGAAAATTTGGAGCAACTCCAAATGGCAAATAAAAATTGGTGATTGTGTTTTCTATAAATTCATCATGAAGCTGTTGCAGTTTTGCATCAGAATTCCAATAATTTTTAATTACTGAAAGTGACTCTTCAGGATTTGAAAAATATTCTTTTGCAATCCAGCGTATCTTCTCTTCCTTAGATAATTTTGAAAATCCGGAAATAGATTTATTCATCGGTTATACTCTTAAATGAAAGTGCAAAGATACGCTTTAGCGCTTATTTATCATTAAAAATTCTGGATTACGAATTCACTTCTTCTGTTAAGCTCGTGCTGTTCTTCATCGCATGAATCTTCAGGAACGCAACGCACGATTGGCATTGTTTCGCCATATCCTTTTGCAGAAACTCGGCTTGCTTCAATTCCTTTGCTAATGAAATATTTTCTTGTAGAAACTGCTCTTTTGTCTGAAAGCGCAAAATTATAAGCATCGCTGGCACGAACGTCAGTGTGAGAACCAATTTCTACAGTCATTTTTGGATATTTTTTCATAAGCTCGACAACTCTGTTCAAAATAGGTTTTGATTCCTTTCGGATATACCAAAGGTCATAATCAAAATAAATCGGATCTGTTTTTATCATAAGCCTGTCATTCTCTTGAACAATATCTTTTTCTTTGTCCATAAGCTTATCGATTCGCTCTTGCTTTTTGGCTTGGGCAATTCTGTCTTCTTTTCGCTTGGCTATTTCTTCTGGAGTATATTTCTCTTTTTCATCGTTTTCTATTGATTTCAAACTTATAGAACCGTCATTGATTTTATTTCTATCTTTTAGAAGAACTAAGCTTTTGGTTCCGTCGATATAAAGATCTTTCGATGCAATCAAAGTATATTCGGTTTCGCACAAAACAGAAAATTTGAATTTTCCTTCTGCATCTGTTTGGATACGCTCAATTTCCTTTTTATTTTTATCTTGAAGCACGACAGTTGCGCCAACAATAATCAATTTTGAATCAGTATCTGTAATCAATCCCTCAATAAACTGCTTGCAATCTTCAATAACCAAAGGCTTGGTTTCTTTTAGTTCATAAATATCATCGTTCCCTTTTCCTCCAGGTCTGTTTGAAGCAAAATAACCTTCTTTTGTTTCCGCATCTATGTTGTAAGAGAAATCATCATAGCCTGAATTTACTGGCAATCCGACATTATTTGGTTTTTCAAATTTTCCTTTGTTGAATTCAGATACGAAAACATCCATTGATCCAAATCCATGATGTCCATTCGAAGAAAAATATAATTTTCCGTCTTTTGAAATAAAAGGAAATTGTTCTTTGTGGATTGTATTAATTACAGGCCCTAAATTTTTAGGAATTCCGAATTTTCCGCCATTTATTTCTACTGAAAAAATATCAAAAGAACCTAATGAACCTGGCATGTCAGATGAAAAATAAAGTGTTTCTTCATCTTCGCTCAAAGCCGGATGTTCTGTTGAATAATTGGGATTATTAAAAGGTAGCGGTGTAATATTTGTCCATTCTCCTTTTTTAAATTCAGCTCTGTAAATCTCTAAATGGGAGACCTTATTTACGTCTCTCTTTGGATTATTTCTAGTGAAATACATCGTTTTGCCATTTTGTGTAAAAATAGCACTTGATTCATGCATTTTAGTATTGACAGTTTTTGAAAAATCTTCTACAATTGTATCGCCCGCTTTAGCATTAAATGCTGGAATTGTATAGAGATCGAGGTAATTTTCACTGTTCCAACGATAGGTTTTCTTTTCTTTTGATGGAGAAGAATAAATGATGCGCTCGCCATTTTTGACAGCTCCAAAATCAGAATTTTTAGTATTTATTGCCATGTTTTTAATCTCAAAACGATCTCCGAGCCCTGCAATATTTTCTAAATTTTTTACATCTCTGTCAAAAATCTTCACGCTTCCTTTAGTATTGCTGATGCGTTTTCTCGTGATTGAATCTGCTTCAGCGTATTTTCCAGAAGCTTTTAAAGAATGAACATATCTGAAATAATATTCTTCAGTTACATATTTTGCATTATTTTTTATCATCTGTTTATACCATTTCTCTGCATTTTCAAGATCATTGGTAAAATAATAAGCGTCAGCCAAATTTTTTGTAACTTCTAAACTATTGTCTTTTTCTACAATTTTTTCATACATCGGAATAACTTCGCTATAATAAGCTTTTGCAAAATATTCATTTGCCAATCTCAATTTTGAAGATTGGGCATGACCTTGAAGTGAAAAAAGTATTGCTATGAGGAGTATTAATCTTTTCATGTTTTTCATTTTTAGAAGAATCTTGGTGATTTGTCATATCCTTTACTCAAGAAGTCTAAATCAAATAGAAGAAAGACTTCATGCGTTCCAGAATTGAATTCGCCTAAATTAGAAAGTGTGTAATCATATGCATAGCCAACTCTTAAGCCTGGCGTAACTTTTATATTAAACAAACCACTGACAGCATCGTCTAATCGATAAGAAGCTCCTAGTTCAAGCCTGTCATAGATTAGAAAATTGGCTGAAGCATCAAAAACGGCAGGCGCTCCTTTCACTGCTTTTGCCATAAAGGAAGGCTTGAATTTCAAATTTTGATTTACCTGGAAAACATAGCCTCCTGTGAAAAATATATGTACATTTTCTGAACCAAATCTGCTTACGCCATCTCTTTCTTCAATGTGTTTTGTTGATAATAAATTTGGAGTTGAAAGTCCTAGATAATAGTTGTCAGTAAAATAAAAAATTCCTGTACCAATATTTGGGAAAACGCTATTGATGTTTTTTTCAAAAGCGTGGTCAGTAGTGTTGTCGCCACTTTCCAACTGAAAACCATTAAAATTAGTATTAAAAAAAGTAGCTCCGGCTTTCAATCCAAGAGAAATTCTGTGATTTTGATTCAGTTCTAAAACATAGGCAAAATCTGCAAAGACATTATTTTCTTTTTTTGCGCCATCACCAATATCATCAGAAATAAAAGAAATCCCGACTTCCACTTTATTGCTGAGTGGTTTGTGGGCAAAAAAGGTCATTGTTTTTGGACCTCCGACTGAGCCGACCCATTGACTGCGATACAATCCGCCAAGGTTGAGAACGCTTGGTTCTGCTGTTGCGTAAGCTGGATTCACAACGCTCATATTATACATATAATGTGTAAACTGAGGATCTTGCTGTGCGGTAATTTTATTTATGAAACCTAAAAAGGCTAATAAAAGTAGGATTTTTTTCATGTTGAAAAATAGATTTTAGTGGGCAAATTATCTGTTCAAATAAAGTCTTCCCTGTTTGGGAGATTTTCCATCTTTATTGAAATTGACAATATAAAAATAAACGCCATTTGGAGCTATTCCGCTAATTGTTGCGCCTGACTGATTGCTTTTTCCGTCCCAATCTGGAGTGTCTCGATTGCCTTTATAGAGTATGTTTCCATATCTATTATAAATCTCAAGAGTGAAATTTGGATACAAAAACTCGATATCGGGAATGTTAAAAGTATCATTTGTGCCATCACCATTTGGAGAAAATCCATCAGGAATCATTAATGCGAAATCTCCATCACAATCTGAAAGCGAAACGGTAACAGCTAATGCATTTTCTGAAAAACAAGCGCCTGAAGTATCAGAATCAAATCCATAATAAGTAGATCCATCTACTAAAATTTGTGTATTTGGCAATTGATTTCCTCCAGAAGAAGCGTCAAACCAAATTAGATTTCCGGTGAAAACAACATTTGCCGTCAAATCAGAAAGTGTTGGCGCTGGCACATCTAGCCCGCAAAAATTTTCACCGTCTGTTTGTAACGTAGGAGTTGGAAATTCTGTAATTGTAACTAAAATTTGAGCTCTTTGAGAAGTACATACTGTCGCATTTCCAACTACAGCAACCCAATAATTTCCGCTTTGTAATAAATCTGTACCGTTTAAAGCATTGTTTCCAGTTGCAGAATTGTACCAGATATATTGTGGGCCATTTGGCAAAAGATCGGCGACTGTTGCATTTGCAGTACTGCAAAACTCAAGGTTAGAAGCGGTTGGTGCAAGCGGAACAGGTTTGATTAAAAAAGAATCTGAGATGCTCAAATTGGCAGTGCCACACAATGTTGCGCTATTTGTAATTTCAGTAATTGTAAGTGTAGTTGTTCCTAAATTAAGCAATACTGCAGCAGGAATTACAAAACTGGCACTTCCTCCAGAAACAGTAACGGTCACTGTTTGAGATGCTGTATTTGCTCCTGAAAGAGTGTATTTTATAATCACAGAAGGTATGTTTCCAAGCCCAGTTATATTGACATTTACAGATTGATTTTCACAAAAATCATTTATTGACACTGCAACATTAGTTGTATCTGGTTTCGGACTTATTAAAAATTGTCTGGCAAGTGTTGCTGTATTTTCACAACCTGTATCCGTATTGATAATATGAATTATTGTGATAGTTGTATTGCCAATAGTAGTAAGAAAGTTTCCTGGTATAATGAAAGTTCCAGTACCGCTGGTTACGCTAAATGTTGCCGTTTGATTACTTACAGCATTGCTTCCAGTTAAATTATATGTGATTTCATAATTTCCATTAACAAGGTTGGTATTTCCAGAAATTACAACTGGAGTATCAGAATTTTGGCAAGCAGGACCTGCCGTTAATGTGCCTGAATTTATTTTTGGAATCGGATACACATTCAAAACATCTGAAATATCATCTAAAATGTGTTGGCATTTATTAAATCCGGTAGTTTCATGAATGTTTAAAATTTTAATAGTATATGCTCCAACAACAGGAAATGAAGTTCTTGGTATTGGAAAGGTCATTATGCCACTATTAAATGCCGCAACAATAGTTCTTGTCGAGTTAAAAGCCCCAGTTATTTGATATTGAACCGTATAATTCCCATTAGGAATTGCTTCAACTCCTTGTGTCAAAGTCGCAGTATAAACAGCCGTTGCTATTTCATTTTCACAAATATCTGAATCTACAACAAGTGTAGAATTTGTAAAATCAAGCTGATTTTCGATAATGATTGAAACTGTGGCTGACTCTATAGAGCAAATTGGATGTGATGGCAGAACCGTATATTTAAAATCATATTTTCCAGGTCCAAAGGTATTATAGATATTTTGAACGTTTATGAATGTATCAAAAGGGCTTGATAGTTCAGATGTGCCTGACTCTGTCCATTTTCCGCCTGAATCTTGGCCAGTTATATAATCAAGTAAATTTAAATTGGTATAAAGTGAAAAATCAGCTGTTTCACAAATAATTAAATTGCGTGTAGTACCAGGTTTTGGTGCGGGATAGATATTAAGATTTACAAATGTTACGCTTTCAGGACAACTTCCTATGGCTGGCAAAGAATATCTGAATCTATAGCTTCCGATACCAGTAGCTGCCGCATCTAAAATATTCCCATTGAAAACTGCGGGTGTTCCAGATACTTGAGACCAATTTCCATTAATTTGAGGATTTGGAGAACCGCCGATAAATTGGAATAAATTTACACTGTTATTGTCATCACATGCTGATCCAGGTGGATTTTCAACCCCGATTCCAGCATAACCACCAATCGTTACTGTAATTGAAGCTCTATCGTCGAAGCAAGCCGAATTATTCACTATATATATATATTCAAAAGTCCCACTTTGATTAATTTGAGTGACATTAAGAATCCCGGTGGCAGGGTTTAGTCCCCCTGATCGATCATTGTCAATCCAAGTTCCTCCTGTCATTGGAGAGCCCAATAAATAATTAAAAAGATTGATGTTTTGATTGGCAGGATTAGTGATGTCGCAAATAGTGACTTGATTATCGACACCAGCACATTGTGCATTTGAAGTAGAATGAAATAAGAAAAAAAATAATACTAGTAAACAAGAAAAACAATTAGCCTTACGATTTAGGCAAATAATTTTGGATGACATATTTCTGGTAGATTAAGGTTAGTAAATATATTAATTTTTTGCATTAAAAATCTTATACTTACGAAATAATCCAAAAAAAGTGTTAATTTTTGACGTCAAGGGCATCTCTCAGAGCATTTCCCATCATCATGAAGGCTAAGGTAAGAAGCATAATTGCTATTCCGGGAACCATTGCCAAATAAGGTTTGTCAAGGATAATGTCGCCATAATAATCCTTAATCATTCCACCCCAACTTGGTACAGGAGGTTGAGCGCCAAGGCCTAAGAAGCTAAGTCCGCTTTCTACTAAAATAGCAGATGCAAAATTAGCAGCAGAAATTACAATGACTGGCGCCATGATATTAGGAAGAATGTGATGCAGAATTATTCTAAAATTGCTATAGCCCAAAGCTCTCGCTGCCGTAACAAATTGCATCTCTTTTACTGAAATTATCTGACCGCGAACAACTCTCGCAACTTCAACCCACATAGTCAAACCAACGGCAACAAAGACTTGCCAGAAGCCTTTTCCTAAACTTAGCGTAATGGCAATGACCAAAAGTAATGTTGGGATTGACCAAATAATATTCACCAACCACATGACAAAAGCGTCAATTTTTCCTCCATAATAACCGCCGATTGCGCCAAAAAATATGCCTACGATTAAAGAAATAATCACAGCTACAAACCCAATGGAAATGGAAACTCTTGAACCAACAAGCATTCGGCTTAAATAATCTCTTCCTGCTTTATCAGTTCCTAAATAGAATTTTTGATTTTCAATGTAATCTTTCGCAACATCTTTGATATTTGTGTAACCTGAAAAATCCTTTAAAAAAGCTTCTTTTTGAATAATGACTTTTGAATCATCATTATATAAAGTATAAATAATTTTGTTTTTTTCTAATTTATAATCAGAAATAGGTTCTTTTGAAAAATCTTGTTCTTTCCCAAAGAAATGATCTCCAAAACCTGAATCAGGCTTTTCTTTTAAAGGAATGGAAAGCATTTTGACTTCAAATCCAGGTTTTTTTGAGCGAATTGTCAAATCGCCCCAATTGGCATTTTGAGAATTATCAGGAGCTAAGACATACGCAAAAATAGAAAGTAGCAATAAAAGCACAATAAACCCAAAACTGAAAACGCCCCAGAAATTCTTTTTGAATTTCTGGAGCGCTATCCCTGATAATGATTGTGCGGTTTTGCTCATTCAGTTTGTACTTCAGACAATTAAGATTTAACTAATTTGTCTTTTCTAGTTTTTAAAGTTACAGGCCCTGATTTTTGCTGAAGATCATCTAAAACATTAATCGCTTCTTCCACATAAACATCTTTTGAAAGGCTTTCATGCCAACGATCTCTTTTTTCTTTTAATAAATTATCTTTTTTAACCGCTTCTAATTCATTTGGCAATGAAGTAAATTTTAAATTGTTTTTATAATTTACGATTGCTTTATATTTCTTAGCTTTCAATTCCAATGCTTCTTGTTCTTGCTTAAATTTATCTATGTTTAAGCTAAAAACATTTTCATCTTGTCTTTCTTTAAGCCATTTTGCATTTTCTTCAATCAGCTGAAATTGTGGATTTTGCTCCATTCTTTTTTTGCTGTTTTCAATTGCAACATTGAAATTTTGCTGTTTGTTCCAAGTTTTATAATCTGCAGCGTCGATTTTATCCCAAGGCATTGCATTTTCAATATCACGCTCACCCATTTTGATATAAGTGTAGCGATCCGGAAGCGCCACATCACTTGAAACCCCGTTTAATTGAGTCGAACCGCCATTAATTCTATAGAATTTTTGAGTCGTAGTTTTTAAAGCTCCTAAATCTCCCAAAGAATTATTTCTTACAAATTGATTCAAATCGATTACATTTTGAACCGTTCCTTTTCCATAAGTCTGTGTACTACCAATAATGATACCTCTTTTGTAATCTTGAACGGCAGCAGCTAAAATCTCAGAAGCAGAAGCTGAAAAACCATTTACCATTACTACTAATGGTCCGTCCCACTGAATTCTCGGATCTTTATCTGAAAGCACCTCTTTCGTTTTACCAGCAGATTTTACTTGAACAATCGGTCCTTGATCAATGAATAATCCAGCAATATCAACAACAGTTTTTAAGGAACCGCCGCCATTGTCACGAACATCCATGATAATTCCTTCAACGCCCGCTTTTTTCATACGGTCAATTTCAAGCGTTACATCTTTTGCGGCGTCACGGCTATCTTGGTTTTCAAAATCTATATAAAATTTTGGAAGATAAATGATTCCATATTTCTTTCCGTTTTTCTCTACAATGCTTGATTTTGCATAAGTTTCTTCAATTTCTACTTCATCTCTGATCATAGAAATGACTTTTATCGTTCCATCCGTTTTCTTAACGGTTAATCGAACTTCAGTTCCTTTCGGGCCTTTTATTTTTTTAACAACGTCGTCAAGTCGCATTCCGACTACGTCAACTGGTTCTTTTGCACCTTGGGCTACTTTCAAAACGACATCGCCAGGCTCTAATTCTTTTCCTCTCCAAGCTGGTCCGCCAGAGATTAATTCAGTAATTTCTGTAAAATCATTTTTCTTTTGAAGACGCGCTCCAATTCCTTCTAATTTCCCAGAAATACTTACGTCAAAACGCTCTTTGTCGTCAGGCGCAAAATAAGAAGTATGTGGATCAAAACGTGTTGCAATTGAATTTATATAAACTGAAAACCAATCGTCTCTGTCTAAATCTTTAATAAAACCAAAATATTCGTCGAGTGATTTCAGCTGGCTTTCTCTAGTTTCTTTTTCTAAAACATCATAAGGTTTTTTCTCAATCGCCTTTTTCTCTTCCTCTTTTTTCTTTTTTAATTCAGGAGTTGTAGCCGATTCGCCATCTCCAAAAGAACCTGCCTCATTATCAGTAACATCTTTTCCTTCTTGAATTTCAAGTTTATTTGTCAAAGAAGACAAAGTCGAAAGCTTGATTTGTTTAAACCATCTTTGTCTTAATTCTTCTGAATTTTTGGCAAATGGAAGATGCTCATAATCCGTGTTAAGCTCTTCATTTGTTTTGTAATCAAATGGTTTTGCAAGAATTTCTTTGTAATATTTTTTGCTTTCCTCAATTCTTTGAACCAAGCGATTGTAAGTCAAGTCAAAGAAACCCAGGTCTCGGCTTAAAATTTGGTCATCAATTTTAGTTTGATATTTGGCAAACTCATCAATGTCTGACTGAATGAAAAATCTTTTAGAAGGGTCAAGCGCTTCTAAATAATCTTTGTAAACACCTTTTGAAAAATCATCATTAATTGCGGCAGGATCGTAATGACCACGCTCAATAACAAAGGTTAAGAGTTCTAATAATAACTTATCTTTTTCTGGATCTGCTCCGGCATTTTGTTCTCTTGGAATAAAACTCCACAACGCTAATGAAAGCGCGAAAACGGCCAATAATATTTTATAGTTGCTTTTCATAAATTGCATAATAGTATTCATCAATTTTTGACTAAATTACTGAAAAAACTATGCCACGATTTTTTAATCCGCATAATTTTTTGTTAAAGATGTTTGTTTAGGATTCATTATGAAAGCTAGCAAAACGTCAAAATCTTCAAAGGTTTCAAAGTTATATAAATTTGCCACATCAGGAAATTTTAAAAACGTTATTTTTGTAAATGTGAAATTTTATTTCGGCAAAATAATTTAGATTCTTTTAAATGAATAAAAAACCTCTGATTTTAGTTACAAACGACGATGGTATTTCGGCACCAGGAATTCGCGCTCTGATTAGTGTGATGAAAGAAATTGGTGAAGTTGTAGTCGTTGCTCCAGACAGTCCGCAATCAGCAACTGGTCATGCAATTACCATAAATAGCACGCTTTATCTCAATAAAATTAATGTAGATAATGATGTTGATGTGGAATACAGCTGTTCTGGAACGCCAGTCGACTGCGTAAAATTTGCCGTAAATGAAGTTTTGAAAAGAAAGCCAGATTTGTGCGTTTCAGGAATCAATCACGGTTCAAATTCTTCGATAAACGTAATTTATTCTGGAACAATGAGTGCCGCAGTCGAAGCCGGAATTGAAGGAATTCCAGCAATCGGTTTCTCACTTTTGGACTATGATTGGAACGCAAATTTCGAGCCTACGAAGAAATTTATAAAGAAAATTGCTTTGGAGGTTTTGCAAAACGGACTTCCAGAAGGCGTGATTTTAAACGTAAATTTTCCAAAATTATCCGAAAAAGAAATTAAAGGTATAAAAGTATGCCGCCAAGCAAAAGCAATGTGGCAGGAGAAATTTGACAAGCGAACTTCGCCGATGGGACGCGATTATTACTGGCTTACCGGAAAATTCATCAACCAAGACAATGGCGAAGATACTGATGAATGGGCATTGGAGAACGGTTATATTTCGCTAGTTCCGGTGCAATTTGATTTAACGGCACATCACGCAATCCAGAATTTAAATACATGGAAATTGAATGAGAAAAATTGATTTTTTTATAGGTTTTATAATTGGTCTTGTTGCTTGCTTTCTGGGAACCTACCTTTATATTACATTAATTGCAAGATATGATTTTCTACACGGAATAACTTTACTGAAAAGCGGCGGTTATTTGGGAAAAGTAATTACCCTCGGAGCCATTTTACCGCTCATCACTTTTTTTGTATTGCTTAAATTTAATAAAGAACTCATGGCTCGTGGCGTGATTTTGGCAACAATTGTTCTTGCGCTTATAACTTTTTTCGTATAAATATGAAGTACTATATTATTGCAGGTGAAGCTTCGGGCGATTTGCACGGTTCGAATTTGATGAAGTCATTATATAAGGAAGATCCAAATGCCGAAATCCATTTTTGGGGCGGAGATTTGATGGAAGAAGTTGGAGGTACTTTGGTAAAACATTACCGAAAATTGGCTTTCATGGGTTTTGCCGAAGTCGCAATGAATTTGAAAACGATCTTGAATAATATCAAATTCTGCAAAGCCGATATTCTAGAATTTCAACCAGATGTTTTGATTTTTATCGATTATCCCGGATTCAATATGCGCATTGCAAAATGGGCGAAACAAATCGGAATTCCCACTCATTATTATATTTCACCTCAAATTTGGGCTTGGAAGGAAAATAGAATCAAGTCGATAAAACGCGATTTTGATGCGATGTATGTGATTCTTCCGTTTGAAAAAGATTTCTATGAAAAGAAGCATAATTTTCCTGTGGAATTTGTCGGACATCCTTTGATTGACGCCATTCACAGCCGAAAACACATCGACGAACAAAGTTTTAGGACGGAATTTAATTTAGATGAAAAGCAAATTATTGCACTTTTGCCAGGTAGTAGAAAACAGGAGATTTCTAAAATGCTGACTGAAATGCTTTCTGTTGTAAAAGATTTTCCGGAATATCAATTCGTAATTGCAGGTGCGCCAAGCCAGGAATATTCTTTTTATGAACAATTTTTAAATAATGAAAATGTGCGTTTTATTTCAAATAGAACGTATGATTTGCTCAGCGTTTCGACTGCGGCTTTGGTAACTTCAGGAACGGCGACACTTGAGACGGCTCTTTTTAAAGTCCCAGAAGTAGTTTGTTATAAAGGGGGTTGGATTTCCTACCAAATTGCAAAGCGGATTATTACCTTAAAATATATTTCACTGGTAAATTTAATCATGGATAAAGAAGTCGTGACCGAATTAATCCAAGGTGAATGCAACCCAAAAAGAATCAAGGAAGAATTGCATAAAATTTTGATGACGAGCCAAAGAGACAAGGTTCTAGAAGAATATGAAATCTTAGAAAAGAAACTTGGCGGAGAAGGAGCAAGCGCCAAAACGGCTAAATTGATTGTTAATAAGATTCAAAATAAATAAGTTTTTAAGTCCTTTGTATTTAGTTGAAAATCATTAATTTATTTCTTGTTCTTGCGGGTTGTCAACAATTTTTAGAATAGTTATTAACAATTTTTTAATAAGTTAATTTTCAGGTATATGGAAATTATGCTATATTTACAAAAAATTATATAATAAAACGTTTTTAAAATCGTTCAATATAAAAATCACTCTATTGAGAAACTAAATTAATTCTACGGAATTTTATTAATAAATCTAAAGCAGAAACGGCAGTTTTTGTTTTTGCTGAAAAATAAAAAATAAAATATGTCTGCAAAAAAAATCTTATTTCTAATCTTTCCAATATTTTTATTGGCCACAACATTAGGACATTCGCAAATTATTACTACAAAAAAGGAAGCCGTTAAAAAAGGCGTTTACGAAAAACCTTCAGAAAAGAAAAAAATAAGTCCAGAAGTAGAAAAAACTTTAGCGCTTGTAGAAAAGTCGAAAGCAGATAAAACAGTAGCTCCAAAAGCTGTTGCTTCGGCAGAAAAACCAAAAGTTGCAGCAAAACCTGCAAAATCCAAAAAAGCAGTTATCGTTGATAAAGAAGAAGCAGACCTTGTGGTTGCAGGATCTTCTTCAGAAAATTATCTTTCAATGCAATTAATCAATAATGCTATGGAATTTCTTGGCGTGAGATATCGCGGTGGAGGAAGTTCAAAAGCAGGAATGGATTGTTCAGGAATGGTAACAGCGGTTTTCAATATTTTCGACATTAAATTGCCAAGAAGTTCTCATGATATGGCTTCAATTGGTGAAAAAGTAGATAGTTCTGACGTAAAAAAAGGCGACTTAATTTTCTTTAAAACTAACGGACGAAGCGTTATCAACCACGTTGGTTTGGTTATTGAAAAGATTGGTGATGAAATCAAATTTATCCATTCTTCTACAAGCAAAGGCGTTATGGTTTCTTCAACTAAAGAATCATATTACCACAAAAATTTCGCTCAGGTTAACAGAGTTGTAAATTAAGCGAGAAAAAATTCTTATATTTCGGGCTTAATTTATAAGCCATGCAAATATTGAAATTTCCGTTGGCCAGAGTGACTGTTTGGTTTATTCTGGGTTTGTTAGCCTCATTTTATCTTAAACCGAATGCCTCTTTTGCCTTTTTATTTCTTGGAATAGCTTTTCTGCTGTTCTTTATTTCTTATTTTTTAGCACGTAAAGCATTTATCCAACAGAGCTATTTTGCCATTGCAACATATATTTTATTCGCATTCGTCGGAGTCTCGACTTATGTCGTAAATAATGAAAGCTCTAATCCGAAGCATTATTTGCATCAAATAAATGACTCGAAAGAACATTCTATTTCAATTACATTAAGCGAAAAACTAAAAAGCAGTGCTTATAATCAGCGCTATTTTGGATTTGTAAATTCGTATGATTCAAAAATTTCTACTGGAAAAATTTTAGTGAATGTCCAAAAGGAAGGTTTGAAAGAAAATCTTTCTGTCGGCTCTGAGCTTTTAATTGAAGGAACTATTTACAAACACCAAAAACCGCACAATCCAAATCAATTTGATTATGGCAAATACCTAGAAAATAAATCGGTTTATGGACAGATTTATACTGATGCTTCTAAAATAAAAATCGGTTCTCAGCTTGATAAAAGTATTTGGTATTATGCTGCCAATTTTAGGAATACAATTATCCAAAATCTTGAAAAATCTAATTTTTCTAAGGACGAATTAAATGTTGTTGTCGCTTTGATTTTAGGACAACAGCAAGATATTTCTCCAGAAATTTTAAAGGATTACCAATTTGCGGGAGCCGTTCATATTCTTTCTGTTTCAGGCTTGCACGTTGGCTGTATAATGATTTTCATTGGATTTTTACTCAAGCCTTTGCCAAATAATAGCATTGGAGAATTATTGAGATTAATTATCATCATCGGATTTCTTTGGACATTCGCTTTGATTGCAGGTTTTTCGCCTTCTGTGACACGTTCTGTAGTAATGTTTAGCTTTGTCGCGGTTGGAAAATATATGAATCGAAAAACGAATATTTTTCATACGCTTTTAGCTTCTGTGTTTTTTATTTTGCTTGTAGAACCTTCTTTTATCTTTGATGTTGGTTTTCAGCTAAGTTATTGCGCCGTATTTTTTATCGTATGGTTACAGCCACTTTTTCTCTTAATTTGGAAACCTAAAAATAAATTTATAAAATATTTCTGGGATATTCTGACAGTTTCTTTCGCAGCGCAAATTGGAGCTTTTCCTTTAAGCGTTTATTATTTCCATCAGTTTCCTGGATTGTTTTTTGTGACGAATATGCTTGTTTTGCCGTTGCTTGTTTTGATTATGGCTGTTGGCGTTTTTGTAATGGTTTGGGCAATTTTCAGCACAGTTCCAGAATTTTTGGCTAAATCTTTAGAGTGGAGTATTTATTTTTTGAATAGAATTATCCGTTGGGTTGCTTCGTTTGAATCTTTTATTTTTCAGGATATTTCTTTTAATTGGCAAATGATGGTAAGTTGCTATCTCCTGATTTTTGGAATTTTTATTTGGTTCAAAAAACCAAATTTCCAAAGGCTTTCTTTTGCATTAGTTTCAATTATTTTATTCCAAGGAATTTATTTCGGAACTATTTATACGAATAAAAACCAAGAAGAATTTATAATTTTCAATGCCAAGAGAAGCACGATAATTTCGGAGAGAAAAGGGGAGAAGATTGTTGTTTATAGTAAAGATTCGATTTCTGAAACAACAATGAATTTTACTGTAAAGCCTTATTTAGTTGGAAATTTTGCTTCTATTTCAAATATAGAAAAGCTATCGAATTTGAATTATTTCGATAAAAATAAAATCTTGATTGTAGATAGTTTAGGAATTTATCCGAAAAATATAAACCCGGATATTTTGTTGTTGACGCAGTCACCAAAGATAAACTTAGATAGAATATTGCAGACTTCAAAACCTAAAATGATTATTGCTGATGCTTCAAATTTTAAAACCTATACGGCAAGATGGAAAGAAACTTGCCTAAAAGAAAAAATCCCTTTTCACTCAACTGTTGAAAAGGGATTTTATAGATTGTCAAAAAAAAATTAAACCTTGATTAAAGGCAATAATTGTTCTGAAGTGTGGTAACCAACGATTGGGCTTTTTACTTCTCCTTTGCTGTCTAAAATGTACATCGAAGGATAACCTTGAACTTTTAAGAACATTGTGAAGTCATGCACTGCATTTCTTCCTTTTCTTGTTGCGTCAAATTTTGGATTTGTGTATTTTGTTCCTTTGTAAGTCACTTCAGAATTTCCTTCAGCGTTGAATTTTACCGCATAATAATTAGCATTGATGTAATCAGAAATTTCTTTTGTTTGAAATGTATTCTTGTCAAGCATCTTGCATGGTCCGCACCAGTCAGTGTAAATGTCCATGAAAATTGGTTTTGGTTTTTTCTTTTGAGCCGCCAAAGCTTGGTCAAGAGTCATCCATTTAATTTCTTGAGTTTGTGCCTGCGTTGTAGCTAAAGTTCCCATAACTAGGAATAATGCTAAAAGTAATTTTTTCATTGTTATAAATTTTTAAGGTTAGTTTTCAAAAATGATGCCGTAATTAGCGAACTCCGTGCATTAATTTTTTTATGATTGGAGACATGATAAATGATAATAATGCCACCACTAACGAAACTATTGCCAGCATCCAAAAGAAATAGCTCAAGCCATTTTCATCTGCAATTTTATCAATATTTTCTCCAAATTTAGCAGCTCCTTTCATACCAATTGCAACAGCCAAATACCATATTCCAAACATCATTGCAATCATTCTTGCAGGTACTAATTTACTTACATAAGAAAGACCAACAGGAGAGATGCAAAGTTCGGCCATTGTTATAAAAAGATATACTAATATAAGGTAGATCATGCTTACAGAAGCTGTTTTTGCTCCAGGTAAAATTCCATCTGCGCCTATGGCAACAGTAATCATTCCAATAGCTAAAAAGACCATTCCCAAAGCATATTTCATATTTGCTGAAGGATTGTATTTGCTTTCCCACCATTTTGAAAATAGTGGCGCCAAAGTAATAATATACAATGAATTTAATGACGAAAACCAAGAAGCAGGAACTTCTAATGAATCTTCAGAAAATTGATTTTTTAACATCCAAATTGCTATTCCCCAGATTATTACGAAGCTTGTTCCCAAAACTAGATTAGCAACAGAATATTTCGCAAAAGTCTGCTTGAAAAGAAGCAATAATACCCAAGTTATAATTCCTAATGGGATAATTACAATGGCTGCATTGATAAATTTGAATATCATTCCAGCGTTTCCGTCTAAAATTCTATTGGTATAATCATTCGCAAAAATCGTTAAAGTACCAGGCGATTGCTCAAAAATTGCCCAAAAGAAAATCGTTAAAAAGGCGAAGAAAGAAACCGCAATCATTTTTTCTTTTGTAATTTGAGAATAATTCATCAGCCTGTAAACCAATAAGAAAAGGAAGAGTAAAATGGCAACTAAAATCGTAAAGTTGTTTCCAGACAATCCTAAAACTTCAAAATTAAAGACATCTAGAGCTCCATTTGTAATAATTTTTGCGGGTTCGAAAATAATCCAAACCAATCCTAAAACCGTCATCAAACCGATTAAAGCTAACTGCCAAACCGGAAACGGATTTAATTTGTCATTGTTTTCATCTGTCAAAGCCACTTCTTTTTTAACTGGTTTTAAACCGATATCGCCAAAAATATTTTGTGAAAGCCAAAATTGGATCAATCCAAAAAGCATAAAAATACCTGCTAGACCAAATCCCCAATTCCAACCAACTTGTTCTCCTAAATAGCCACAAAGCACGATTCCGAAGAAAGCACCAGAATTTACACCCATATAGAAAATAGTGTAAGCGCCATCTTTTTTCTCTGGCCTGTCTTTATACATTTCAGAAACTATTGAAGTCATATTTGGCTTAAAAAATCCGTTTCCAAAAACCAATAGAATTAATCCTGTGTAAATAAAGAAAGGAGTTTCCAATGCCATTGCTCCATGACCAAAAGTCATCAATAGAGCACCGATAAGGACTGCATAACGGTATCCAATTTTTTTATCTGCAAAATAGCCTCCCATCATGGTTGACAGATATACCAACCCCACATAAGATCCAAATAAAGCCATTGCTTGTTCACGCGTCCAGTCCCAACCGCCGTTTAATGCTGTTGATGTAAAGAACATTACCAATAAGGCGCGCATTCCATAAAAGGAAAAACGCTCCCACATTTCGGTGAAAAACAAAACAAAAAGCCCTGAAGGATGTCCTAAAACTGTGCTTTTGAAAAACTGATCTGTAGAATTTTGTGACATATTTATTATTTAAAATTTATTCTTATTTAACTTCCTGCATTAATCTTTTAATAAGCGGCGAAACCACAATCAGAAGGATTCCTGCAATTAATGCATAAATTGCCAACTGATAATATCCTTCTGTGTAGCCCTGAAGTTTTGTCAGCAACGAAGCATTTTCGTCTGGCGAAGACATTCCAGCTCCAAGCAATCCTGCAGCATATTGTCCATAAGCGCTTGCTAAAAACCACATTCCCATCATCATTCCAGATAATCTTTTTGGAGATAATTTGGTCATAATTGAAAGTCCGATTGGGGAAAGGCAAAGTTCTCCAAAAGTGATTATTAGGTAAGCTAAAGTAAATACATTCAAAGAAGTTACTCCTTCAACATCTGCAAAGAATCTTGTGTAATAGAAAACATAAAATGCTCCTGCAAGAAATAAAAATCCGATACCAAATTTCATTACGGTGTTAGGCTCAATTTTCTTTTTAGCCATGGCAAGCCAAACTAAGCCTACAAGTGGACTGAAAACAATTACGAATAAAGAATTTGAAGTATTGTTTACAATGTTTGGATTAATGTCAAAAAACAATAAATTATGGTGCAAATTATCTTTTGCAAATAAAGCTAGCGAACCACCACTTTGTTCAAAAAATGCCCAAAAGATGATAGAAAATAAGATGAATATAAAAGCAGCAACTAATTTCTTTTGTGCTCTAGCATCTTTTTCTTTAAAAGTTTCAAATAAGAAATACAAAACCGCCAACGGCCCGATCGTATACATGAAATAATCTGTATAGTCAGTGTTTTTAATCATAATGAAAATCAATGGAATGCTGATTAATGAACCAACATACACGGCAATTTCTCTTACGGTTCTTTTCTTAGGTTCAATATGTAAAAGCGGAGAATCTCCGATTGGTCCTAATGATTTTTTAGTAAAAATAAACGTAATCAAACCTATTGCCATCACAATTGCAGCAGACAAGAAAGAATAGCTCCAGCCATAATCTGGATGTGTTCCTAAGTAAACGCAAACAGCGCCTCCCAATAAAGCTCCGATGTTGATTCCAGAATAAAATAATCCGAAACCAGCGTCTCTTCTGCTGTCGCCTTCGCGGTATAATTCTCCAACCATAGAGGAAATATTCGGCTTAAAAAAACCTGTTCCAATGATGGAAAGCGTAATTCCTAAATAGAAAAAATCTTGTGGAGAAAAAGCAATAATCAAGTTTCCAATAATCATTACTGTAGCTCCAAAAAGAAGCGATTTTTTAAAACCTAAAATTTTATCAGCAAAAATTCCTCCGATAAAAGTAAAAGCATAAACGAAAGCCTGGATTGCTCCATATTTTAAATTGGCATCTTTGTCTGGCAATGCCAAGCCTAAAAGTTTGTCAGCCATAAAAATGGTCAAAACGCCTCTCATTCCATAGAAACAGAAACGTTCCCACATTTCTACCAAAAACAAATACCATAATTGTTTTGGATATTTTCCTTTAAAACCTTGAATTTCTTCTAAAGTTGGGACTTGGCTAGGGGTTGTTGGATCAATCATATTTATAAATTATCTTTAATAAAGTTTGTCATTTTCGTATAAAGCTGCAATCTAGTCTTTCCGCCGTAAATTCCGTGGTTTTTATCCGGATAAATTGCCCAGTCAAATTGTTTATTGGCTTGAACCAAAGCTTCCACCATCAGCATTGTGTTTTGAACATGTACGTTGTCATCAGCACTTCCGTGGATTAAAAGGAATTTTCCTTTCAATTTGCTCACGTGATTTATCGGAGAATTTTCGTCATATCCGGAAGCATTTTCTGCTGGAGTTTGTAAAAATCTCTCTGTGTAAACCGAATCATAAAAACGCCAATTTGTTACCGGAGCTACTGCAATCGCCATTTTGAAGACGTCATTTCCTTTTAAAATACAGTTAGACGACATGAATCCGCCATAACTCCATCCCCAGATTCCGATTCTGCTATTGTCAACATAATTGTATTTTCCAATTACTTTTGCAGCGTCGATTTGGTCTTCAACTTCCAGTTTCCCTAGATCTTTGTAAGTCACTTTTTTGAATTCAGCACCTTTAAAACCGGTTCCTCTTCCGTCAACGCAAGCCACGATATAGCCTTGCTGGGAAAGCATCATATACCAAATATCATTGGTGTCAATCCATTTATTGGCAACTTGCTGCGAACCTGGCCCAGAATATTGAAACATCAAAACAGGATATTTTTTATTTGCATCAAAATCTTTCGGCTTGATCATCCAAGCGTTTAATTTATGTCCTTTTTCTGTAGTCAATTCAAAGAATTCTTTTGAAGGAAGATTGTATTTCGCCAATTTCGAAAGCAAAGCCTCATTCTTTTTTATAGATTGAACTTCCTTGCCCGTTTTTGCATTATTCAAAGAATATGTTGCTGGCGTTTTTGCACTTGAAAAAGTATTAATGTAATATTCAAAATTCGGACTGAAAGTCGCCGCATTTGTTCCTGTTTCAGAAGAAAGTCTTTTCTTGCCACTTCCATTTAATTTGATGGAATAAATATCTCTGTTGATCGAGCCATTTTCTACAGATTGATAAAAAATTGTTCCTGATTTTTCATCCAAACCATAATAATTTGTTACTTCCCAATTGCCTTTTGTGATTTGGTTTTTCAATTTTCCAGACTTATCATAATGGTAAATATGATTGAAACCGTCTTTTTCGCTAGTCCAGATAAAACTATTATCTTTCAAAAAAGTCAGATTTTCTGTAATATCTACGTAAGCTTTGTCTTTTTCGTTCAAGATTACTTTTGCAGTTCCAGAAGTTCCGTCTACAAAAAGCAAGTCTAAATTATTTTGATGTCTATTAATAACTTGAGCGCTTAAAACATTGGCTTCATTTGTCCATTTTATCCTTGGAATATAGAAATCATTATAGTTTCCAAGATTAATTTTCTTCATTGTATTTCCTTTTACATCATAAACATGCAACGAAACCAAAGCATTTTTCTCACCTGCTTTCGGATATTTAAAAACTTCTTGCGAAGGATAAAGTCCTTTATTATAAATGTCCATTGAAAACTCTGGCACTTCAGTTTCATCAAAACGGATGAAGGCAATTTTATCGCTCGAAGCATTCCAATCAAAAGCTCTTACGAAAGCGAATTCTTCTTCATAAACCCAATCCGTAATTCCGTTGATGATGGCATTTTTCTTTCCGTCAGTCGTGATTTGTTTTGTAGTTTTTGATTGAAGATTGTATACAAATAAATTATTGTCTTTTGCATAAGCAATTTGATTTCCGTCAGGAGAAAAAGTAGGTTCCTGCACTTTAAAATCAAATAATTTGGTCAATTGCTTGGATGAAATATCATATAAATAATAATCTGCCACAAAAGAATGGCGGAAAATTTGATCCGATTCACAAGCCAGCAAAATCATGTTTTCCTTTGAATTGAACGTGTAGCTGTCAATCATCGGAAGATTTTTGTGATTTTTAGTATCTATTAATGTTGACACCTTTTTCAAGGTTGCATAATCATACAAATCGATTTGCATGCTTTTCGAAGCCCTGTCAAAATTAAGTACGGTATATTGGTTGGTGTTTTTTAAGGATTGCAATTCATCCATTGCTTCGGCTCTGAAAGCGCCACCCCAGACTTCCTCTAAGGTTAATTTTTGCTGTCCAAATACAGACACGCACATTAATAAAAGCAATACCGCAATCTTTTGGGAGTAGTTCATATTTTGTTAAGGTAAAAAAACTGTCAATTTTAGTGAAAAATTTGCAATAAACCGCCATTTTTTGTGTTAAATGCAATTTTCAAAAAATCCTTTTGCGGTACCTGATAAAATTATTTGTGTTTTAAGTTTTATAGAAATCCAAAGTAGCATCTAAAATCTCGTTTTTTTATTCTTATATTTGAGTAAATCTGAATTATTTATGAAAAAATACGGTCTTGCATTTTTATTTTTTTCGCTGTCAATTTCGGCTCAGATTCCTAAAGATTGTTCTAGATGTTCCTCGGAAATTATTGATGAAAGTAAAATCCAATCACTAGATTCTTATGCTGTTAAATTATTGAAAAACGAAATCTATGCGCGAAAAGGATATACTTTTTCAAATCCGATTTATGCTGATTATTTCAAAAAATTTAATTGGTATAAGCCTCTGAATGCTAATTCGAACATCAATTTTTCTGATTTAGAAACAAGAAATATTGCCATTTTAAATCAAAAAATCAGCGAGATTTCAGAATTTATTTCTACGGAACAAAACAGCAAATACAAAACACTTTCGGCTCAAGAACAAAAGAAAATTTTTACTGAGGCAAGAAAAAAAGAACTCGGAATCAATTTTAATATCTGGAAAGTTTATGATTATCAAGATAAAACGGGAAAGTTTTATTTAGTCTTGACAGAAGATAACGCAAATGGGCAAACTGATAAAAATCCCATGAATAATGCTATTAAAGCGTTTAATTTTAAAGTTGATAATAGCATTTGGACAAAGACTTTTGAAACAAATGACACTAAAAATTCGGGTGAATCAAGCATTTGGTTTTGGTCAAGATATATTTATGTAGAAGATTTTGACAACGACGGAATTATCGAACCCATAATTTTTTATGGCACAGGCGGAGACAACGGTTACAGCGACGGAAGAGTGAAAATTCTGCTTTATCACAAAGAAAAGAAAATCGGAATAAGAATTCAAAATGGGACTTTAGATGACGAAAGAAATTTTTCTGTTGATGCCGAATTTTATAATCTTCCGAAGAAAATTCAAGATAAGATTGTCGAACAAATGAACTTTATGGTTGAAAATGACCATTCGATTTTACCTTACGGATGGCAAAAAAAGATGGCTAAAAAAATGACTTTTATTAAGGAATAAAATTAAAAATGCCACTTAATTTAAGTGGCATTTGATTTAACTTCTAAGTTTTGTCAGGTTGTTTTCCTTTTCCTGAATGTCAACTTCAAGCTCTTTTATTTTAATCTGCTGTTTGCTGAGTTTGATGTTTTCTTTCTCTACTTCAATGTCATCAAGCTTTCCTTTTGCTTTCTTTTTGTTTAGCTTTGACTGATTTTCAGTTAATTCTGATTTCGCTTTTGCATGTTTGGTTTTTGCTTTTGCTACATCTTTTTCAGCAGAAAGAATTTTGTCTTGCTTTTTTTGCAAATCTTTTCTGTCTCGCTCTAGTTTTTTCTGTTCTTTTTCAAGTTTTCGCTGTCCATCTTCTAATTCTTTAGATTTTTTGTCAGCTTCTTTCTGAATCTTTTTTTGTTCAGCTTCTCGATTTTTTGCTTCTTTCAAAGTTTTTTCATTTTCTTCTGCTGTTTTTTGAAGATTTTCAATTTGCTTTTCACGAACATCTTTCACTAAAACTTCTGATAAAGTGTCAGTTGCAGTTTTCTGCATTGTTGATTCCTGAGCGGCCATCTGCATTCCAGCGAATAAAATGGCGGATAAAATAATCTTGGCTTTCATTTTTAATTTGTTTTGAGTTTAATAATTCGGCATTAATTAGAGCGAATATATAACAATTGCTGTAAATTGCACAAAATTATATAACTAATATGTGATTTTTAATTAAATTATGAAAAATAAAATTTTAATTTCATCCTTGTTTGCTGTTTTACTGATAGTTGGATATTTTTTCGACTTTGATATCGCAAAAATAAACAGCAAGTTAATTTCAAAAACAGATTCTGAAATTGATATAATTTCTTCAGATGGGAAGAAAAATCCAAATTTAACTGACTATTCTCCAACGTCAACAACTGGCGCAATCATAATTCATGATAATTATTCATTGTCTTATAATGAAAAATATGAGCAAGCAGAATGGGTTTTTTATGAATTAAAAAATGTAAAAAGCAATGGGAATTTTAAGCGTCCTTATTTTATTGCAGATCCAAAAGTGAAAACCAAATCAGCGGATTATAAAAATTATAAAAATTCCGGATATGATAAAGGCCATCTTTGTCCGGCTGCAGATATGAAATTTTCTAAGGAGGCTTTTGATGCTACTTTCTATACCTCGAATATTTCGCCTCAGAAGAATGAGTTCAACGGTGGAATCTGGAATAGGCTGGAAAATAAAACAAGATATTGGGCAGAAAAAAATAACGGAATTTACGTAGTAACAGGCGGCGTTTTGAAAGAAGGTTTAAAAACTATCGGAAAGGAAAAAGTAGCGGTTCCTGACTATTTTTATAAGATTTTATTGAGCGAAAATAGTGGAAAATATAAAATGATTGCGTTTTTGTTGCCAAATGAAATGAGCAGCAAGCCTTTATATGATTATATAATTTCTGTGGATGAGATTGAAAAAATGACAGGAATAGATTTCTTTCCGATTTTTCCAGATGCTGTTGAAAAGGAATTGGAAAAAAGCAGTGATTACAAAGCTTGGAGTTTTTAGAAAGTAAAAAATTACGATTTAAAAACTACCATTCATTCACTTTGTTGGCATCCATTTTTATAAAAATAAACAGCAAAATACTGAATGCAAACAAACTCGATCCTCCATAAGAAAAGAAAGGAAGTGGCACTCCAATCGTTGGGAAAAGTCGAATCAACATCGTGATATTTACGAAAAAGTGCATAAATAAAAATGTCGCAACGCAATAACCATAGACTCGGCTAAATTTTGTTTTTTGATTTTCAGCTAAATAAATGATACGAAGAAATAAGAAAATAAATAACGAAATCACTACGATTGCTCCCACAAATCCCCATTCTTCACCAACAGTTGTAAAAATATAATCGGTATGCTGTTCAGGAACAAAACCGCCTTTTGTTTGAGTTCCTTCTAAAAAACCTTTTCCAAACCAGCCTCCAGAACCAATGGCAATCATGGATTGGTTCAAGTTATAACCTTCATTTTTCAAATCGACATTGTCCCCAAAAAGTACGTTGATTCTGTCTTTTTGATGTGCCTCCAAAACATTGTCATACACAAAATCCACAGAATACGTAAATCCTGCAATTGCAATAAATATGATCAAAGAAGCTATAGGATTTCGATTGATTCTTCGGGATAAGAAAAACTGAAAAAGCATGATGATTGCTACAATTGCCACCACAAAATGAGGCTCAATCAAAAGTGCCATAAAGAATAATGCGATGGCTGAAAATCCAGTCCAAAGATACCATGACGGCAATCCTTCTCTATAAAGTACAAAAACCAATCCCACAAAAATCATCGCAGTTCCAGTATCATGCAACAAAATCAGCACCAACGGAACGCCCATGACGGCAAAAGCCTTAAGTTGATCGTTGACGTTTTTTAAATTGACTTGAACGTCGCTCAAATATTTTGCTAAAAGCAGGGCAGTAGAAGTCTTGACAAATTCTGACGGCTGTAAAGTAAAACCGCCGATACTATACCAATTCGTTTGTCCCTTAATTGTTTTTCCAAAGACAAAAAGTCCTAAAAGCGAAACTAATCCGATGACGTAAAAGACAAAAGCATATTTTTCATAAATTTTTGCATCAACTGTCAGAACTACTAAAATCAAAGGAATTGTCAGTATGATAAACATAATCTGCTTTCCATAAATTTGATCAATGTCAAAAATAGAAGTCTGATTATCAGGAAGTGAAGCGGAATAAATATTCAGCCAGCCCATAATCACAAGGGAAATAAAAAGCACAATCGTGATCCAATCGATGTTATTTGTTACGCTCTGATTTTTCATTTCTCCTTAATTATTGATGCTGAACGGCAGTCCGCTGGTTACTTTTGCATATTCAGTTTCCAAGCTTCCTTCAAGCATTCTTTTTTCAAGATCTGTTCTTGTAATTTTTCCACGAAGGTATTTTTCAATCATCAAACTGGCAATTGGTCCAGCCCAGCGAGCTCCCCAATATCCATTTTCCACAAAAACTGCAATTGCAATTTTCGGATTATCTTTTGGTGCAAAAGCCACGAAAATCGAGTGGTCAGTAAGCTGTGTTCTTACGCCATTAATTTTTGTAAAGTTTTCTGCAGTTCCCGTTTTTCCGCAAATATCAATGCCTTCCACTCGCAAAGAACGCGCAGTTCCTTCGTTGTAAACTCCAAATAAACCTTCGATTACAGGCTTAAAATGTTCTTTATCAACAGTCGTTACGTGTTTTGTCGTATATTTTTTATCGATCGTATGATCTTTGATTTTTTTGATGATGTGAGGCGTGTAATAATAGCCTTCGTTTGCAATTGTCGCCATCATATTTGCCAACTGAATCGGAGTCGTAGAAACCTCTCCTTGACCGATAGAATTTGAAATAATCGTTGTGCTTCTCCAGCCACCATTAGGATACCATCTTTTGTAATAACGCGAATCTGGAATATGGCCTTTTCTTCCGGCTGGCAAATCATAGCCCATAAATCCGCCAAGGCCAAAACTTTTCAAGTGATTGCTCCAAGCATCAACGCCATAAGTCGGTTTTGGATATTTATCAATGGTCAATTTGAACACATTTGCAAAATAAGTATTGCAGGAATGGGCAAAACCGGTATGCAAATTATTGGTACCGCTGTCATGGCATTTCATGAATGCACCGCGGCCATAAGAAAATCCGTGATGGCAGACGAAGCTTGAATTTACATCAATCACTTCTTCCTGAAGACCGATCAAGCCAGTCATGATTTTGAACGGCGAACCAGGAGGATATTCCGCCAAAAGTCCTCTGTCATATAAAGGCTTTCCTAAAGTATCTTGGTCTAATTTTGTGTAATTTTTTGAACGATCACGACCTACCAAAAGCGCAGGATCATAAGTCGGAGCCGAAATCAAAGCCAGAATTTCTCCAGTTTTTGGTTCCAAAGCTACGATACCGCCACGTTTGTTGATCATTAAAGATTCGCCATATTTTTGAAGTTCAATGTCTAAGGAAAGAGTAACATCTTCACCTTGAACGGCAATCGTGTCATAAATTCCTTCTTTATAAGAGCCGATTTCGCGATTAAAACGATCTCTCTGAACATATTTTACGCCTTTTGTGCCTCGTAAAAAATCTTCATAAACTTCTTCAACACCTTGTTTTCCAATTAAATCTCCACTTTTATAGTATGGGTTTTTCTTGATGATTGCTTCGTTTACCTGCGTAATGTAGCCAAAAACATTTCCGGCAGCATTTACCTGATAATCGCGCAAAGAACGCTTTTGGATATAAAATCCTTGAAATTTTCGAATTTTTTCTTGGAAACCTGCGTATTCCTTTTTGTTCAATTGTGGCAAAAAAACAGAAGGAAGTCTCGGACTATAAACTTTTGCCTTTTCAATTTTCTTTATAAAATCTTCTTTTGTGATTTTTAATAATTTGCAAAAGCCTAAAGTATCAATGTCTTTAACGTCTTTTGGAATTACCATGACATCATAAGAAGGCTGATTTGCAACTAATAAAACACCATTTCTGTCAAACATATAACCTCTTTCAGGATATTCATATTTGATTTTGATGGCATTATTGTCTGATTTTTTGATGTAAGAATCATCTATAATTTGAAGATAAAAAAGCCTGGCCACAATAATAATTGTGACTAAAACAATTAAAGAAGGAAGGAATGCTTTTCTCATCTTTTTGAGCTTGGCTTAAATATATAAATGGTAACAATGCATAAAATCAGCGTAAAAACAGAACTTAAAAGTGTTCTCAAAAGGATATTCAGAATGAAACTGAACTTGAATATTTCTAGTGAAAATAAAATAATATGATGTGTAAGAACTGAAATCAATAAGAATGAAAAACGTTCTGGAGTCAGCTTGTCATTGATTCTAACGGTTTGGTATTCATAACTTACACCAAAAGAAAACTTGAAAAATGTTGGCCTGACATAAGCCAAAACCACGCAAGCCGCAGCGTGAACGCCACCAGAATCGCAAAACATATCCATGACAATTCCTAAAAAGAAACTGGCCAAAAGCAATCCGAATTTGTTTCCGTTTACCGGATATAAAAGGATAAATAAAATGTAAGGATACGGATTGATGTAGCCGTAAAAATCCATTTCATTGAAAATAAGGATCTGCGCCGCAAGCAAAAGCAAAAATCTAGCGATATTTAATAATAACGTACTATTCATTTTCTGCTTCCGTTTTAGCTTCGATTGCCTCGATTTCTTTTCTTTCGTAATTTTCGATCACATAAACATGGCCCAAATTTGTCATGTCATTGAATAATCTGATATTCAGCGTAAAATAATTGGTTTCCTTATCCGTATAAACTTTGTCGATTACACCAATATTTACATTTGGAGGGAAAGTCACCGACTCATTTCCAGTTACGATAGTATCCCCTTTGCGCACATTTGCCAATCTCGGAACATCTATTAATTGTACAAAACCAGTATTTTTTCCATCCCATCTTAAAGTTCCGAAATGGTTTGACTTTTTAATTCTAGCGTTGATTTCAGATTTGATATTTAATATGCTTATTACTGTTGCATAATTATTTGAAGTATGTTCGACAATTCCCACGATTCCCAAACTGTTCACAACGCCCATGTCAGGCTTGATTCCGGCTTTTGCGCCAGCGTTCAAAGTCAGGTAATTCTCTTTTACATTATAAGAATTTTTGATGACTTTTGCGATAATAGTGTTCATTCCTTTATAGCCTTTCAAGCTATCTTTCACGACAATTGCCGTAGAATCTTTAGCATTGTAAAGCATCTTTTTCAAGATAGCATTTTCTTTCGCAAGCTGTTCGTTCTGCGTTCTCAAGTTCAGATATTCTTGCGCGCTGTGAATCTGCTCATAAACACCGCCAGAAATAAAATTGGCAGACGTCACGACTTTGCTTCGGTGATAAGAATGAGATTGAATTGTAAGCACTAACGAAATGCCCAAAAGCAGCAAAAACAGCAACTTATTGCTGTTTTTAAAAATAAAATTTACTATTTGCTGCATGAACTATGCTTTATTTTATTAGTATGCTTCTGAATTTTGGTATGTTTTTAAGTGCCATTCCTGTTCCTCGAACTACAGCTCTCAAAGGATCTTCGGCAATATAAACCGGAAGGTCTGTTTTCTGAGAAATTCTTTTGTCTAAGCCTCTCAACATTGAACCTCCGCCGGCAAGATAAATTCCTGTGTTGTAAATATCGGCTGCTAATTCTGGTGGAGTCTGCGATAAAGTTTCCATAACCGCGTCTTCAATTCTTTGGATAGATTTGTCTAAAGCTTTAGCAATTTCTCTGAAGGAAACTTCTACTTGTTTAGGTTTTCCAGTCAGCAAATCTCGACCTTGAACTGACATGTCATCTGGAGGCGATTCTAAATCTTCAAGTGCGGCTCCGATTTCAATTTTTATTTTCTCAGCAGTACTTTCTCCAACGAAAAGATTGTGCTGTGTTCTCATATAATATACGATGTCATTCGTGAAAACGTCACCGGCAATTTTTACTGATTTGTCGCAAACAATTCCTCCAAGAGCAATAACTGCGATTTCAGTAGTTCCACCACCGATATCCACAATCATATTTCCTTTTGGTTGCATAATGTCAACACCAATACCGATTGCAGCAGCCATTGGTTCGTGAATCAAATAAACTTCTTTACCATTTACTCTCTCACAAGATTCTTTAACGGCACGCATTTCCACTTCGGTAATTCCAGAAGGAATACAAACCACCATTCTCAAGGCAGGCGTAAACATTCTTTTTTTCAATGCAGGAATACTTTTTATAAACATGCTGATCATCTTTTCAGATGCATCAAAATCCGCAATTACTCCATCTTTCAATGGCCTAATGGTCTTTATGTTTTCATGGGTTTTACCTTGCATCAAGCTGGCTTCCTTTCCCACAGCAATGATTTTGCCGGATACTCTGTCACGAGCTACAATTGATGGACTGTCAATCACAACTTTGTCGTTGTGAATAATCAGCGTGTTAGCGGTACCAAGGTCTATCGCGATATCCTCGGTCATGAAATCAAAAAATCCCATAAGTATTATTAGGGTTTAAAAATGTTTATAAAAAGTAACGTGCAAAGTTACATAAATTAATGTTTGAAATGACGCGTTCCTGTAAATACCATTGCAACTTTATTTTCATTGCAATAATCGATACTCAATTCGTCTTTTATAGATCCTCCAGGCTGAATAACAGCAGTAATTCCAGCTTTTTTGGCAATTTCCACACAATCAGGAAAAGGAAAAAAAGCATCGCTCGCCATCACAGCACCTTTCAGGTCAAAATTAAAATTATTAGCTTTTTCAATCGCTTGTTTCAAGGCATCAACACGAGACGTTTGTCCGGTTCCTGATGCGATAAGCTGTCTGTTTTTTGCAAATACGATTGTATTTGACTTTGTGTTCTTGCAAATTTTAGATGCAAACAACAAATCCTCGATTTCTTCCGAAGATGGGGGAGTTGTAGTAACGGTCTTTAAATGCTCTTTATTGTCTGTAATATTATTTTTATCCTGAACCAATAATCCGTTCAAGCACGTACGAACCTGTTTTTGAGGAAGCTCGACATCATTTTGGACTAAAATAATTCTGTTTTTCTTTTCAGATAAAATTTCAATCGCGCTTTCATCATAGCTTGGCGCAATCACAACCTCACAAAACAATTTGTTGATTTCTCTTGCCGTATCCGCGTCAATTTTTCCATTAGCAATCAAAACGCCGCCAAAAGCAGAAGTCGGATCTCCAGCCAAAGCATCAAGATACGCTTCTCTCATCGTGCTTCTTGTTGCCAATCCGCAAGCATTATTATGTTTCAAAATTGCAAAAGTAGGCTCATTGTTTTTAAATTCTAAAATCAAATTTACCGATGCATCAACATCAAGCAAGTTGTTGTAAGACAATTCTTTTCCGTGAAGTTTTTTAAACATTGCGTCAAAATCTCCAAAGAAAAATCCTTTTTGGTGCGGATTTTCTCCATAACGCAAAACCTGTCCGTTAGGAACACTTTCTTTATAAATCGTATCGTCAGTATTGAAATAATTAAAAATCGCAGTGTCATAATGAGACGAAACATGGAATGCTTTTGTAGCAAAAAGTTTTCGGTCTTCCAATGTCAATTCTCCGTTTTGCTTCGTAACCAAATCCAAAAAATCTGCATATTGATCCACCGAAGCCACAATCACAGTATCCTTAAAGTTTTTCGCCGCCGCACGAATCAAAGAAATCCCGCCAATATCAATTTTCTCGATAATGTCAGCCTCAGAAGCGCCACTAGCCACCGTTTTTTCAAAAGGATACAAGTCAACAATCACTAAATCAATCTGTGGAATAGCAAATTCTTCCATCTGTTGCACATCGCCTTCGTGATCTTGGCGGTTTAAGATGCCACCAAAAATTTTCGGATGCAAAGTCTTTACTCTTCCGCCTAAAATTGAAGGATAAGAAGTCACATCTTCCACCGGAACTACAGGAATTCCTAGGTTTTTGATAAAATCTTCTGTGCCGCCAGTAGAATAAAAAGTAACATTTTGCGCGTGTAATTTTCTCACGATTGGCTCCAATCCATCTTTTGAAAAGACAGAAATCAATGCCGATTTAATAGTTTTTGAAGTACTCATTTGTGTAGTTGTGTTTAAAGTGCAAAAGTAGTTATTCATACTTTAACATTCAAAACATTAGCGATATGTTTTTTTGAATTTTCGAAGATTTTTTTCGAAATTATAATCTCAAGTTTTTGAAGCGAAACATTTGTTCTTTCAGCAAGCACCAGTCCCGCTGTCTGCAGTAGTTTTTCCTGCGAACCCCGCAGAAAAAAGCTACTGCCGCCCATCGGGGCTAGCGATAAGCACAGTATTTTTAGAAACATTTCCCCAAGATTGTCAAATTAAAACTTGCTCAACCCATTCTAAATTAATATAAAAAAAACAGTCATCGGAAAAACTTAAATGACCTTCAATTTCTTACATGGTAAAATTAAAAAAGAATTCTAATTCAAATAACGTGTTTATCAATTCAAACCCATAAAAAAACAACCATAATCTGAAAAACTTAAATGACCTTAAATTCCTTATATGGTAAAATTAAAAAAGAATTCTAATTCAAATAACGTGTTTATCAATTCAAACCCATAAAAAAAACAACCATCATCTGAAAAACATAAATGACCTTAAATCCTTTATATGGTAAAATTAAAATTCAATTTTCCAAAAACACACAATCTTAATTTTTTTATAGGAAATTGAATTAAAATTACTGAATTTTACGCAACACAAATTAACTATTATGGTTGTCTATTTAAGATTATTGCGAGAAAGTCTTGGTTTTGCCATGAATGCTTTGCGCAATAATAAACTACGAACCATTCTTTCGCTTTTAGGCGTTACCATTGGAATTTTTTCCATCATCGCCGTTCTTGCAGCAGTCGATTCTTTGGACAAGAAAATCAAAAGCGACATGAGTTCGCTCGATAAAAATACAATGTACTTAAAACGTTTTTCCTTCGGTCCGTCGGAAATTCCGCGTTGGAAACGAGAACAATATCCAGACGTGACTTACGACGAATTCCAATATCTCAAAAACTCGGTAAACGGAATGGATAAATCGACATATCAATTGTTTACGGCAAGACAAATTATAAAATATGATAAAAAGACAGTCAGTGACGTAAACGTAATTCCTGCGACACACGAATTTGTTGAAATCCAACCGATGAAATTTAAAAGTGGTCGTTTTTTCAATGAATCTGAATCCAATTCTGGAACTTCAGTTATAGTTTTAGGATATGAAATTGCTAACAGTCTTTTTGAAAATTCAGATCCAATTGGAAAAAAAATCCGTCTTTACGGACAAAGATTTACGGTAATTGGCGTTCTCGAAAAGCAAGGTCAAGGAACTTTTGGCGACAGCAATGACACGGCAGTTTGTATTCCTGTAAATTTTATGAGAAATAAATTTGGCGATCACAATGATTCAATGACGCCAATAATCATTATCAAGCCAGACGAAGGCGTAGATGTTGATGAATTTAAAGGAGAAGTTATCCAAAAATTAAGAAATCGACGCGGTTTAAAAATCGGCCAAGAAAATAATTTCTTTATCGATGTACTTTCCGGATTTACAGAAATGATTGACCAGATTGTTGGCGTCATGAACGGAATCGGTTGGGCAATCAGCGGATTTTCTCTTTTAGTTGGAGGTTTCGGAGTCGCAAATATCATGTTCGTTTCCGTAAAAGAAAGAACCAACTTAATCGGAATCCAAAAATCACTGGGGGCAAAAAATAAATTTATTCTGCTTCAGTTTTTATTTGAAGCTATAATTCTCTGCTTGATCGGCGGTTTAATCGGATTATTTTTAGTCTGGATTATCGCTTTAGGATTGACAAAAGCGTTAGATTTTGAATTCGTGCTAAGCTTCGGAAATATACTTTTAGGAACAGGATTGGCAATGTTAATCGGCTTGATTTCTGGAATTCTTCCTGCGATTTCTGCTTCTAGATTAGATCCTGTTGAAGCAATCCGTACAGGAATGTAGAATTTTAATAATGATAATGTTTGTAGACGTTTTTGTCATTCCGACGAAGGAGGAATCTCCACTAAACGCTATGTCTGCCAAGATTCCTCCTTCGTCGGAATGACAAGTTTGAGCAATCGGATTCTATTCATTTATATTTAGTCTAAAATTTTAAACAAAAAAAAGCCACAAATTCTGAATAATAAAATATTCGTGAATTTGTGGCTAAATTATTTTAGTAACTTATTATCTAACAGGATTATTTAAAATCAAATCCAAGTATAAATTTATCTTGTCTTTTAGTTCTTTTCTCGGTGTAATGAAATCCAAGAAACCGTGTTCTAGCAAAAATTCTGCTGTTTGAAAACCTTCTGGTAAATCTTTTCCAGTCGTGTCTCTTACGATTCTTGGTCCGGCGAAACCGATCAAAGCTCCTGGTTCAGAAATATTTACATCACCTAACATTGCGTAAGAAGCTGTCGTTCCTCCGGTTGTTGGATCTGTACATAAAGAAATATAAGGAATTTTAGCATCCGCCAACTGTGCTAATTTTGCAGAAGTTTTTGCCAATTGCATCAAAGAATAAGCGGCTTCCATCATTCTCGCACCGCCAGATTTTGAAATCATCACAAACGGAATGTTGTTTTTGATAGAATGGTCGATTCCTCTTGCGATTTTTTCTCCCACAACTGCTCCCATAGAACCGCCGATAAAAGCAAAATCCATACAGCAGATTACCAAGTCTCTTCCTTTTGATTTTCCAACAGCTGTTCTAACCGCATCTTTCAATTTGGTTTTGTCCATTGCATCTTTCAAACGGTCAGAATATTTTTTAGTATCCACAAAATTCAGTGGATCTTTCGAAGTCATCTTGGCGTCTAATTCTGTAAATTCATTGTTGTCAAACAGAATTGAGAAATATTCTTTACTGCCAATTCTTACGTGAAAACCGTCTTCCGGACTCACATAAAGATTTCTTGCCAGTTCATCAGCATCAATAATTTTTCCGGTTGGAGATTTATACCAAAGTCCTTTTGGAACATCTTTCTTGTCTTCCGTCGCTGTCGTGATTCCTTTTTCTGTTCTTTTAAACCAAGCCATAATTAAAGTTATGAGTTAAAAGTTATGAGTTATGAGTTAAAGCCGAAACTTATAACTCATAATTCATAACTCATAATTAAAGAGTGTTAACGTTGTTCAAGTCTTTAAAAGCTTGCTCTAATCTTGTGTTGAAAGTAATTTCACCTTCACGAACCCATTTTCTTGGATCGTAGTATTTTTTGTTTGGAACTTCTTCACCTTCTGGATTACCAATTTGAGTTTTCAAATAGTCTACATTTTTAACAACATAGTCTCTAATTCCTTCAGTAAAAGCAAATTGCAAATCTGTATCGATGTTCATTTTGATAACACCATATCCAATTGCTTCTCTAATTTCTTCAACAGTTGAACCTGAACCTCCGTGGAAAACGAAATCTACCGGATTTTTTTCTGTATTGAATTTCTTCTGAACAAATTCTTGAGAATTATGAAGGATTTTTGGAGTCAATTTTACGTTTCCTGGTTTGTAAACTCCGTGAACATTACCAAAAGCGGCAGCAATTGTAAAACGAGGGCTGATTTTCAAAAGCTCTTCGTAAGCAAATGCAACTTCTTCCGGTTGCGTATATAATTTTGAACTGTCAACATCAGAATTGTCAACTCCGTCTTCTTCGCCACCTGTGATTCCAAGTTCGATTTCAAGAGTCATTCCGATTTTGCTCATTCTTTTCAAATATTCTTTGCAGATTTCGATGTTTTCTTCAATTGGCTCTTCAGAAAGATCAATCATATGAGAACTGAACAAAGATTTTCCTGTTTCAGCAAAGTGCTTTTCAGAAGCGTCTAAAAGTCCGTCGATCCAAGGCAAAAGTTTTTTTGCACAGTGGTCAGTATGAAGAATAACCGTTGCTCCATAAGCTTCAGCTAAAGTATGAATGTGTTTTGCTCCTGCAACAGCGCCTAAAATAGCTGCTTTCTCATCTGCATTTGACAAGCCTTTTCCAGCATTGAAAATAGAACCTCCATTTGAGAATTGAATAATAACTGGTGCATTTAATTTTGCAGCAGTTTCCATAACGCCATTGATTGTGCTTGAGCCAGTTACGTTAACTGCAGGAAGTGCAAATCCTTTTTCCTTTGCATATTTGAAAATTGCTTGAACTTGATCTCCTGTTGCAACGCCTGGTTTAATATTATGCGCCATTGTGTTTTTTGTTTATAGTTAAAGGTTACAAAAATAATAATTTCTGAAATTAGAATGGGTAATTAATTCCAATATTTAATACGGAGTGCCCAAAATTGTATTCTTGGAACCATCTTTCACCAACTTCTTTCGCCGGATCATAAGTCTTAAAGCCCATATCGAGTCGGACTACGAAGAAATTAAAATCATATCTGAATCCAAATCCAGATCCAAATGCTATGTTTTCAAGAGAACGAATTCCTGTGAAAGTTGATTTTGGATCGTCAATATCATCTAAAACGTTCCAAATATTTCCTACATCGCCAAAAATAGCTCCATTTAGTTTGCCAAGCATCTTAAAACGAAGTTCTGCACTATAAAGAAGTTTTAAATTCGCCTCGTTAAAATCATTGATTGCTCCACTGCTTCCTGGCCCAAGTCCATACGATTGCCAAGCCCTATTGTCATTGGAACCTCCTGCAAAATAACTTTTTGAAAAAGGAATATTGTCTGAATTTCCATACGGAATTGCAATGCCTGCAAAAGCGCGCATCGCCAAAACTTTACCTCGGTTTAAGTCCCAGTGTTTGATGAAATCAATTTCAGTTTTGATATATTGGGAATATTCTACTTGCAAAATAGTTCGGTTTCCTAGCTCATTTTCAGGCTGTTTGGCCCATTTTGAGAGCAGACCAAGAAAATTTCCTGCCGATTCTATCTTAGTCTTGAAAATCCAGAAATTATTATCTAAAAGATCTGTTTTTGTAGTTTTTGTATAAGTGTAAGCGGAAGCAAAAATCAAGTTGTTTTCTGTCAGCCTGTCTTTTCTTTCTCGTATGCTATTAATAATTCTGTAATCTTCAGCTGATGTTGTAATTGCTACAGGTTCGTCTAAAACGGCATTTAAAAAACCTTGTGTCCCGCTTTCTATTATCAGATTATTATTGTCATCAAAGAAATTAGAATCTTCCGGCGCATACGCTTGCGCAAGTTGATTTAATCTGCCGTAAGAAGATTGATATACGTTAAAATAATTGGCCTTGTTGATGTTTTTTACATATTGAATATTGAATAAATCAAATCGGGCAGTCACATTTCTTTTCGGATTCCAGTTGTAATACATTGCTCCGGTCAGGCTTTCTTTATCCAAACCAATATTCTGCTGTTTGGCAAAACCAAGACTGATTACCGTGCTTGGAATCATATTTTTAGGAATGATTTTCTCCGTATTAAAAGGAAGAAAAATTCTTGGAAAATTCAATTTGACATCCGCTCCATATTCTGAAAGATTGAAAAACACATCATTCGGATTCGCCAAATCTGTGGACGAACCAATGTTTCCTCTAAGAGAAAGTTCTAGGGTTTCTGCACCTCTGAAGACATTTCTAAAAGTACCAGTCAAGCTTCCTGAAATACCAAAATTTTGAATATTTGAGTGCGTCACATCTGCTGTTGCCCCAAAACTAAATTTCTTTCTTGGCATCAAATAAATGTTTGTAATCAAAGAAGTTCCTGTAACATCTGTAGAATCTTCCACAAATTGAATATTCGGATAATTGAAAACCCTCAAATTGTTCAAATATCTCGAAGTCAGCGTTCTTCTAAAATCGGCATAAGTACTTCCTTTGGAAATAAAAACCGCATCAGTCAGCGCTTTTGGGCGATATCTTAATTTGTCAGTGCTGTAAATATTGAAATTATTGTAAGTGGCGCTGTCAGCAACTTTTACCTTTTTATTCGACGGAATATCTGTAAAAATATTTACTTCGCTGATTTTGTAAAGCTTGAAAGGCTGTGTAATTATAGTATCACCAACGCGAATGCTTCTGTCGCTGATTTTCAGATGCATGTTTGTTTTGTGGTTGGTGTCGATGGAATCGCCTATGAAATTAATATTTGTAGGCTGAAAATAATAGGCTCCGTTATTTCTGAAATTTGTCGTAATTCGTTCTCTTTCTGCTTCGAAGTTGGCCGATTTAAATTGTTCGCCTTTGATAATAAGCGTCTTTGATACATTTTTCACATATAAAGAATCCAATTCTGGAGACGTAATTTCTCGAGACAAAGAATCAATAAAATAAGGTTCTCCCGTAATTATTGAATACCGAATTTGCCCTTTTTTATTCGGAAGCGTATCAATTTTATAGGAAGTTTTAGCATTAAAATAACCATTGTTGAAATAATAAGCTTTTAATCTCGCAGTAGATTTTTTAGCCCTTGCTTCATCAATAATCACTGGCGGTTCTCCTGTTCTTTTTAAAAATTTATGGATTCCTGAATAAAAAAATGATTGGCCAAGTCGTTCTACTTGCTTTTTAGAGAGCAATTTCGAAAGCCTTTCATACCTTTTAGGGTTTGCTTTCATTTTAGACTTGAAAGAAGAATCTGGATTTTCCTTGGCAAGGTTGTACATTTGCAACCTTAGGTTGTATCCTAAAATGGCACTGTTAGGTTTCTGGTAAAGAAGATTTTCAATATTTTCATCCTTTTCTACCTTGTCATTTATTAAGATTTCATTCTTTTTAAGCAATCTTTTACCATCTGGAACCCTTTTTACGGTGTCGCAGGCAGTCATAATTATTCCAATTAGAATAAATAGTGATATTTTTGTGGAGATCTTTTTCAAGTATTACAGCAATTTAATTCAAAAATACATTTTTTTATGGTTAGTAAAAACCAAATAAAATTAATAACGAGCTTACATCAGAAAAAATATCGCAAAGAGCATAAATTGTTCCTTGCCGAAGGTCCGAAAGTGATTAAAGAACTGCTTAAAGCGGGTTTTTATCTCGAATATTTTTTTTCGACACAAACCGCTTTTCCCGAAGTGTCTTCTTCAGTAATTAATTTGGTTTCTGAAAGTGAATTAAAAAAAATCAGCGCGCTCACGACTCCAAATGAGTGTTTAGCAATTTTTAGAATTCCAGAGCAAAAAAAAGTGGATGAATCTGGATTGATTGTGGCTTTAGATGATATTCGAGATCCTGGAAATTTAGGAACAATCATACGATTATGTGACTGGTTTGGAATCAAAGAATTGGTTTGTTCAGAAGAAACGGCTGATTTGTATAATCCAAAAGTGGTTCAGGCTACAATGGGATCTATTTCTAGAGTCAACATAAATTATTTAAATCTTGAAAATTTTATAAGCAATACAAAATTGGCTGTTTTTGGCACTTTTATGGAAGGAAAAAATATCTACAAATCAGATTTGCCACAACACGGAATTATTGTCATGGGAAATGAAGCCAATGGAATTTCTCCAAAAATCGAAAATCTAGTTAAAAATAAAATTTCAATTCCCAGATTTGGAGATTTACAGCAAACCGAAAGCTTAAATGTAGCAACTGCAACAGCAATAATTTTGAGCGAATTTAAAAGAAATTTTTAATTTTTATTGGAAGGTAAAATTGACAAAAACACCTCTAGTTTTCATCGAACCAACATTTCCTGTCCAAGGAGAATTCGGATCGTTGTCGCGGATAATTTCATCTTCAAGGCCGAAAACGCCTCTGATTGAAGGAGAAAACTTGAAATATTCTAGATAAAGATCAACTCCAAAACCAATTTCATAATTATTTGTCCATTGTTTCATCCTGAAACGTTCATTAAGATTGTCTTCTTTTGACTTAGAATTGCTTCCTAGATTTAAAGAAGTTGAAAGACCTCCAACAAGAAAAGGCCTAACATTTCCGGTTCTCAAAGCAGAAAATTTAAGCAACAATGGAAAATGTATATAAGTAGATTTCACTTCACGCAATTGATCGCTTTCATCTTCGAAACCAGCAAATCTCAAATTTCTTTGCGTATAATAAAGTCCAGGTTCAAAGCGAAGGTCCAAATGTTCCAGCAGCCTTAAATTTCCAATTAATCCAACATTAAATCCTGTCGTGCTTTTTACTTCGATTTCTTCACCTTGATTTTTATAGTCAAATTTAAAATCATAAGCATTAAAACCTAAATAATAACCCCAGTGAACACGCTGTTTGTCCCAGTTTTCGAGATTTATAATAGGATCTTTTCCAAACGTCTTAGTGGCAAATTGTGCCTGGCTGTTCAGTGAAAAAGATAGAAGAAGAATGGCAAGTATTTTTTTCATATCATTTTTTGGACGCAGAATAAATTGTTGCAACCCCAAAAGTCTGCGGCAGATCTGCAACATCTATAAACCCAATTTTTCTCAAAATATTGTTCAATGCTTCGCCATAAGGAAAACCATTGGCAGATTCTGAAAGATATCCATAAGCTGCGTTGTCTTTTGAAAATAATTTTCCGATCAAAGGCAAAATGTTTTTGGTGTAGAATTTATAGAATTGTTTGTATGGAGTTTTAGTCGGATTTGAAGTTTCTAAAATTATAAAAATGCCGTTTGGCTTTAAAACTCTTAGTATTTCAGCTAATCCTTTTTCTAAAGTTTCAAAATTTCTGATTCCGTAAGCAACGGTAATTGCATCAAATGAATCATTTTCAAAAGGAAGATTTTCTGAATCGCCCTGAATCATTTCAATTTTATCAGAAAGGTTTTTTGCTGCAATTTTTTTTCTCCCCACCTCAAGCATTCCCGCAGAAATATCTAAACCGATTATTTTTTCAGCTTTAGTTTGTGACATTAAAATGGCCATGTCGCCAGTTCCAGTTGCAATGTCAAGAATGTTTTTAGGATTTTTTGAAGCTATGATTTTTAGGATTTTCTTCTTCCATTTGGCATCGATTCCAAAGGAAATAACACGGTTTAAACCATCATAATTTCCTGAAATGTTGTCGAACATTTGTTCAACCTGTTCTTTTTTTCCTAACGTAGAATCTTTATATGGAGTAATCTTCTCTGACATTTTCAATAATTTGGACCAAAGATAAACTATTCTCGTTCGATTACAAAAACAAGAATCCGAATGGTTTATAAGCTTTGAATTTATTTTTTGATATACGTCTGGAAGCTGAAATCAGTTTTATGCTTTTCATCTTTCGGATGGTATTCTTCAAAAGTCAATTCCCAGTCTTTCAAATCAAATTCAGGGAAATAAGCATCAGCTTCAAAAGTATCATGAACGCGCGTCAAGTCAATTTTATCGGCAAAAGGAAGCGCAAGATTGTAGATTTCACCGCCACCAATAATGAAAACTTCTTCATTCTTTAGAGAAACTTCGATTGCTTTTTCAATACTATTTACTACAATACAGCCTTCAGGGTTATACTCTTTTTGGCGTGTAATTACAATATGAGTGCGATTTGGTAAAGGTTTTGGAAAGCTTTCAAAAGTTTTTCTTCCCATAATAATATAGTGACCTGAAGTGATTTGCTTGAATCTTTTAAAATCATCTGGCAAATGCCAAAGCATCTGATTGTCTTTTCCAAGCGCATTATTTTCCGCGACTGCGGCAATCATTGTGATCATTGTTATAAGGTGTTGTTTTCAGAATCATTGTCAATTTTTGACTGAAGCTGTTGCATTTTGCGTTCTTGTTTAGCTACCATTTTATCAATTTGAGCTCTTTCCCAGTTCTTATTCATGAAGCTGTCAGTGATAAAAACGCGAATAAAATGAAGGATAAAAATAAATGCCCAGCCAACAATTGCCCAAAGATCCCAATGCGTGTCTGGATAAAAATCTGGAATTATAACTCTATGAATAAGTAAGAAAAATAAGCTTCCGACAAAAAACAGAATAAAGTGGAAGTAAAGCAATTTTTTTTGCTTCATTCTTCGTCGGGCATATTCGTAAAGTTCATGTTGGTTATTTTCCATAGTACAGAATTTATCTTTAAAGGTAGGATTTATTTTAAAATTAAAAAATTCTGTACTAAAATTTGCATTTAATTAAAGACTATTTAATACTTATAAGTAGAACTTAGACGAATAGGGAATATATAAACAGAATTTGCTAACATTCCTCTTGATTTTGCAGGTTGCCAATTTTTATAGCCTTTTATTGCTTCAAATGCTCTTTTTTCAATTTTTGGATATTTGCTTCTGTCAACATTTATATTCGAAACGTTGCCATTTTTATCAATAATAAAATATATTTTCAATAAGTAATACGCTGGCAAATCAATTCCATCAAGACTTAAATTTTTTAAAATGTAGGCTGAAAAATCAGTCAAGCCTAGCTTGGATCCTGCAACTTCATGAATTTTTGTATAGGTGACTTTATTTTGGTTGAGAATACTTTCGCCAGCTACAAATTTTCCATTTCTATAACTCTCTTTAAATGTATATTCTGATTTTGGTCCAATTCCATTCCATTGGCCAATTTTTAAACCATTTTTTAAATTTCCTTTAAGTTCAGTGCCATCGCTTTCTATTTCTTCATATAATCCATCCCCATCTTTTACCATTTGAATGTTTTCAGCGTTCCAAAATTGATCAATTTTCAATACAGTTTCTTCTTTGTCACCAATTAAGACATAAATTCCTTCTATCTTTTTATTTCCATTTTCATACCACGAACTATATTCACCAGTTCTACGGTTGGCTATAAAAAATTCTGTAGATTTTTTAGTTCCATTTTCATAGTAAGTTGTGAATACCCCATCTTTAATGATTATGTCTTTGTCGCTTGAGAAACCTTTTGTCATTAAGTTTCCAGATTTATAATATTCTTCAATTTGGTATTGAACTTTTTCTAACTTATAATCTTTAACTATTCTGTAATAAACATGATTTTTCTCTTTAGTTTCTAGTTCTAAAGAATCTAAAAAAATTTTTTCGTCATTTTTGTTTTGAGCATATAAACTGCCTGGAATTAAAGCCAGTAATCCAAAAAGTAATTTTAATTTCATAGTAAGTGTTAAACAGCAACAACGCCTTTAATATGTGGATGAGGTTCGTAACCTTCTAAAGTAAAATCTTCAAATTTAAAGTCAAGAATATTTTTAACTTCAGGATTTAAGATTATTTTAGGCAACGGTTTCGGATCGCGAGAAAGCTGTAATTCCAATTGTTCAAAATGATTGTTATAAATATGCGCGTCTCCAAAAGTGTGGATGAAATCACCTGGTTTTAAATCACAAACCTGAGCAATCATCAATGTCAACAAAGCATAAGAAGCAATATTAAACGGAACTCCCAAGAAAATATCAGCACTTCTTTGGTATAATTGGCAAGATAATTTTCCGTCAGCTACATAAAACTGAAAGAAAGCGTGACACGGAGGCAATGCTACTTTCCCATTGGCCACATTTTCTGCAAAAGATTTTGAAGTATCAGGCAAAACCGAAGGATTCCAAGCGGAAACCAACATTCTTCTGCTATTCGGATTTGTTTTTAAAGTATCAATCAACTCCGTGATTTGGTCAATTTCTTCACTGTTCCAATTTCTCCACTGATGTCCATAAACCGGACCTAATTCTCCGTTTTCATCAGCCCAATCGTCCCAGATTTTCACTCCGTTTTCTTTTAAATAAGCGATGTTTGTTTCGCCTTTTAAGAACCAAAGCAGTTCATGAATAATCGATTTCAAATGCAACTTTTTAGTAGTAACCATCGGAAAACCTTCTGATAAATCAAAACGCATTTGGTAACCAAAAACACTTTTTGTTCCGGTTCCGGTTCTGTCTCCTTTTTGTGTTCCTGTTTCTAGAACGTGTTTTACTAGGTCTAAATATTGTTGCATGTTTTTTAGCATTAAGCCATAAGCTTTAGGCTTTAGGCTGAGTTGATGTGTAAGTTTTGTGCTTAAAGCTTAAAGCATTTTGCCTAAAGCTTTAAGATTCCCTCTTAGAAATCTCATCACGAATATTCGCTGCTTTTTCATAATCTTCGTTCTGAACTGCGCTTTCCAATTGTTCGTGCAATTCTGACAAGCTCAATTTTGCATAAGCATTTGAAGCGTCATTAGTATCGTCTTCCATTCCAAAAGTTTCTGGTGCAGAAAGAATATCATCCAAATCCTGGTTTTCACTGTCGCCTTCCTGCGGATTTGTCTTCAGGAAGATTCCGGCTTTGTCCAAAATATTTTTATACGTAAAAATCGGAGCGCTGAAACGCAACGCCAAAGCAATGGCATCTGAAGTTCGCGCATCAATAATCTCTTCAATTTTATCTCTTTCGCAAATAATGCTGGAGTAAAAAACGCCATCGACAAGCTTGTGGATGATCACTTGTTTTACCACAATATCAAAGCGTTCTGCAAAATTCTTGAACAAATCATGCGTTAACGGGCGAGGAGGTTTGATTTCTTTTTCTAAAGCAATTGCAATTGATTGCGCTTCAAAAGCACCAATCACGATTGGCAGTTTTCGCTCTCCGTCCACTTCATTTAAAATCAATGCGTAGGCACCGTTTTGTGTTTGGCTGTAAGAAATTCCTTTTATGGTTAGTTTTACTAAACTCATTTTTAGCTTAAATATCAATTTCAACTTCAATTTCAAAACTGAATTTCAATTGGTGTTTGTTTACTTGAAAATACTACTAATTTTTTATTCCCGAAAGTTTTTTGACAACGATTGGCAAAATGGTTTACTCTCTAGCCCTGATGGTGGCAAATATCCTTTTGTTCTGGGGTTCAGAACAAAAGATATTGTCTCCAGCAGGAAAATGGATAGCTGAAAAAGCCCTAACCATTCGCTCTAAAAAACAAAAAGGGCTATCTGAATCTTGATATTTCTACCTAATTTCAGATAGCCCTAAGATGGACAAATTTAAAAAAATATTTATGAATTATTCGCCTTGAATTCTTTTAATTTTTCAGTCAGCTTTGGAACGATTTCAAAAGCGTCGCCAACGATGCCATAATCGGCAACTTTAAAGAATGGCGCGTCAGCATCTTGATTGATAACGACTTTCACTTTTGAAGAGTTGATTCCGGCGATATGCTGGATGGCTCCTGAGATTCCAATTGCGATGTAAAGGTTTGTCGCTACTGGCTTTCCGGTCTGGCCAACGTGTTCGCTGTGAGGTCTCCAACCTAAGTCAGAAACTGGTTTTGAACAAGCAGTTGCAGCGCCTAAAACAGCCGCCAAATCCTCCAACATTCCCCAGTTTTCTGGTCCTTTTAATCCTCTTCCTCCAGAAACTACAACTTCTGCGTCAGCAATTGTTACTTTTCCGGTTACTTTTTCTACAGATTCTACTTTTACGCCAAAATCATTCTCGCCAATTGATGGTGAAAAATCTTCTTGTGATAGGGAAGAAGCACTTTCAAAAACCCCATAGGAATTTTTGGCAAGGCCTAAAACTTTAACGTCTGTGCTGATTTCAGTGATATTGAAAGCTTTGTTTGAAAACGCATTTCTCTTTACTTGAAAAGGAGATGTGCTTACTGGCAAACCAACAACGTTTGAAGCATAACCAGCGTCAAGGCCAACAGCTACAAGCGGTGCCAAATAAAGGCTGTCTGTTGTTGAAGAAAGCAAAACTACTTTTGTGCCTTCTTTTTGGGCAGCTTGCTTGATGACATCAGCATACGCTTTTGCCGTAAATTTTGATAATTTATCATCGTTTACTTTCAAGACTTTATCTACTCCATATTTTGATAATTCAGAAACATCACCAGCGTTAATGGTAACTGCGGTAACGGTTGTTCCTAAAGATTCTGCTACTTTTTTACCGTAGGAAGCCAATTCGAAAGCAACTTTCTTGAATTTTCCTTCTGCAGATTCTGCGTATATTAATATTGACATAATTTAAATTTTTAGTTATGAGTTATGAATTATGAGTTGTGAGTGCAGTTTTGACTGAAAACTGCATACTGAAAACTGCATACTAGATAACTTTCGCTTCGTTGTGTAATAAATTAATAAGTTCATCCAAGTTGTCTGGGCTGATTAATTTTACCGCAGATTTTGGAGCTGGTTTTTCAAATTTCACCGCTTTTGTATTTGATGAAGCGTCAACTGGCTCAAGAATTGTCAAGGCTTTTGTTCTTGCCGTCATGATTCCTCTCATGTTTGGGATTCTAAGGTCTTTTTCTTCAACCAAACCTTTTTGTCCGCCAATGATTAATGGTAATTCTGTAGCAACAGTTTCTTTTCCGCCGTCGATTTCTCTTGAAGCTTTTACTGAATTTCCGTCCACTTTAATATCTGTGCAAGAATTTAAGAAGTTCATTCCGGTAATTCCAGCAATCATTCCAGGAACCATGCCTCCATTGTAATCTAAAGATTCTTTTCCTGCAATTACAAGATCATAGCCTCCGTTTTTGATTACTTCTGCCAATTGTTTTGCTACGAAAAATCCGTCTGTTGGATTTGCGTTCACACGAATTGCTTCGTTTGCGCCAATGGCCAATGCTTTTCTTAAAGTCGCTTCTGTTTCTGGACCGCCAACGTTTACTACGGTAACATTTGCGCCTTGCTGTTCTTGGAACCAAATTGCTCTTGTTAAACCAAATTCATCATTCGGATTTATTACGAAGGAAACTCCGTTTGTGTCAAATTCTGAATCGCCATTCGCAAAATTAATTTTTGAAGTAGTATCAGGAACGTGACTGATGCAAACTAATATTTTCATTTTATATAAAATTATAGTGTTGATATTTAAGGCTCCGAAATTAAGGATTATAATTTAAATAAAAAACTATGCATGCATAATAATTTAATAATTTTTGTAGAACTATTTCGTTTTCGTGGAGGAATGCGGGTTTTGAGTTTGTCATTTAAAAAAAACTTTAGTTTTGCTTATCTTTGCAGCTTCAAAATTTCCCAAATGGATTCCCAAATCAAAGCCGTTCATCCTATTTATAATCTTCAATTCGGACTGGTTTGCTTGAGTTCCTTACTGTTTTCGGCAAGCTTTAATATGCTGATTCCAGAATTGCCAGAATATCTAAGCAACATGGGAGGTGCAGAATACAAGGGTTTAATCATCGCACTTTTTACTTTAACAGCAGGAATTTCCCGACCTTTCAGTGGCAGATTGACCGATACTTTAGGGAGAGTTCCAGTAATGGCGGTGGGTTCTATCGTATGTTTTATCTGCGGTATTTTATACCCAGTTTTGGGCACCGTTTCCGGATTTTTATTCTTGAGATTGATTCACGGATTTTCCACAGGTTTCAAGCCTACAGCGACTGCCGCTTATGTAGCCGATATAATTCCAAGGGAAAGATGGGGCGAAGCGTTAGGTTTCCACGGACTATGCTTTTCTACCGGAATGGCCATTGGTCCTGCAATCGGAAGTACGATAAAATTACATTTTTCAATGGATATGCTTTTTTATGCGTCGTCAATTTTTGCACTTTTGTCTATCGTGATTTTAATGAATATGAAGGAAACTTTGCAGCACAGACAACGTTTCAGCCTGCATATTTTAAAGATTTCCAGAAAAGATATTATTGCTTTGGAAGTGCTTCCAGCGGCGATTGTGACTTTTCTTTCTTATACAGCTTACGGCGTGATTCTGACGCTAATTCCAGATTGGAGCCAGCATTTAGGAATTACAAATAAAGGATTGTTTTTCATGGTTTTCACAATTGCATCGCTGGTAATTCGCTTTGGAGCCGGAAAAGCTTCCGATAAATATGGACGACTTCATTTGATAGGTTTGGGACTTTTTCTCCTGATAATTTCACTTTTAATTGTAGGCTTTTCAACTTCCGTAGGGGGATTAATGCTTGGTGCCGCAATGTATGGAATTTCCACAGGAATCGTTTCTCCAGCTTTAAACGCCTGGACAGTCGACATGAGTTTTCCAGAAAGCAGAGGCAAAGCAATGGCCACAATGTATATCGCCCTTGAAGCCGGAATCGGACTCGGAGCACTTTTCGCAGGATGGGTTTATCAAGACGTGATTGCAAAAATTCCGATGGTCATGTATAGTAGTGCCGGAATGGTTTTTTGCTCGATGGTTTATGTATTTATGCGAGTAAAGAAAGCTAAAGTTAATCAGGTTTAAAATTCTGTTATCATTATTCCAATCGCTTTCAAATCTTCCCAAAAATCAGGATATGATTTTGACGCAACTTCAGCATTTTGAATTTTTATCGGTGTTTTTAATGCTAAAGGAGCAAACGCCATTGCCATTCGATGGTCGTTGTAAGTCGCAATTTCAATATCTTCATTTATTTTTTCTGAAGATTCTAATGTCAAGCTGTCATTTGTTACTACGATTTTTGCGCCTAATTTGCTGAGTTCTGTTTTTAAAGCTTCTAAGCGATCCGTTTCTTTTATTTTTAAGGTGTGAAGTCCAGTTAAATGACAAGCGATTCCTAATCCGAAACAGGTTACTGCAATTGTTTGTGCAATATCTGGAGTTTCGTTAAGTTGACAGTTTATGGTTGACAGTTTATGGTTGCTTGATTTTGAAATTGTTATTGAATCATTGCTATTGAAAACGGTTTCTACTCCGAAATCTTTGTAAATTTCTACTAAAGCCGAATCTCCTTGCAAGCTGTTTTTCTTATAACTTGATAATTTTATTTCTGTTCCGATTTCTGATAACGCAACAATTGAATAAAAATAAGATGCAGAACTCCAATCGCTTTCAACTGTCAAAACTTTTGGCTCTTGGCTAATTGCTTTTGGCTTAACTAAAATTATATTTCCATCAAAAGAAGTTTCAACTCCAATTTCATTTAGCAAAGCCAAAGTCATTTTGATGTAAGGAATTGAGGTTATTTTTCCTTGCAAGGTAAGCTCTAGTCCGTCTTTTAATTTTGGGGCAATCAATAAAAGAGCAGAAATATATTGGCTGCTGACATCTGCCGGAAGCGAGATTTTGCCTTGCGATAATTTTTTTCCTTTTATTTTTATTGGAGGAAATCCTTCATTTTCTTCGTATGAAATTTCTGCTCCGAGTTGTTGCAATGCCTCGACCAAAATTTTAATCGGGCGTTCTTTCATTCTTGGCGAGCCAGTGATAATGACTTCTCGGTTTTCTTGCGTAGCAAAATACGCAGTAAGAAAACGCATTGCAGTTCCGGCATGGTGGATATCTATTGTTTCGGGTTCAGGGTTTTGGGTTTTAGGTCCAGGGCTAGAAAATAGGGCTTTTATCATCACTTCAGAATCATCTGAATTGGATGTGTTTTCTAAAGAAATAGATGGAAAAAGTGCTTGAAGCAACAAAAGCCTGTTCGTTTCAGACTTGCTTCCAGTCACTTTTATTTCTGATTTTTGATAGATTTGAGATTCTTCGAGTTGTAGATTCATAGACATTCTATTCAATAAATAAGCGTTGAATTTTGAGTTCCAACGCTTATTTATTATTTCAGTTTTTCATTATTCTTGTGTCGGTCTTTGTCGCGATTTGACTTTAAATCTAGTTTTTTGTCAAATGCTTCCTGAAGATTGATTCCGGTTTGGTTGGCCAAACACAAAACTACAAAAACTACATCGGCTAATTCTTCTCCGAGGTCTTTATTTTTGTCTGATTCTTTTTCAGATTGCTCGCCATATCGACGTGCAATAATTCTTGCCACTTCGCCAACTTCTTCAGTCAGCTGTGCCATATTTGTCAATTCGTTGAAATAGCGAACGCCGTGTTCTTTTATCCAATTATCAACTTCTTGCTGTGCGTTTTTGATGTTCATTATTTTAGTTTTTTATCTCTTTATCAAAATCAGAAATTATTTTTTGCGTCTTATTAAATATGTCATATTCCTGAATTGCTTTTTTATCAGCCTGTAATTTTGACTTTTTTCCTTTGCCATCCAAAACTTTATAGTCATTAAAATTTAAAAATTTATTCACACTGGATGCTAATTGATCCATTGTAAATGTATTTTCTCTTTCTATCAGTCCTTCAATATAATCAAAATACGATGAAACTGTTCGCTCTAGTCTTGCAATATCTTTTTCATCAAGATAATTTTTGGCAACAATTACATCTTGTTTCAAAATTCGGCCATCAGGGCTATTTTTCCAATTAGTTAAACCCATGTTTTCTGTTTCTCTATCCGCTTTTAGATAAATAATTTCAGCAGCTGTTTTTCCTGTTATGGCAAAATGAAATTTATTCTGAATAGTGGCATAGAAAATTTTAGTTATTGCAGCATTTTTATCATAATCAATACAGCACTCCGCAAAAATATCGGTTACTTGTTGATAGATTCTGCGTTCGCTGGCCCTGATGGAGCGAACACGTTGCAACAATTCTTTAAAATAATCTTTACCAAAAATAGCCTGACCTTGCTTTAAGCGATTGTCGTCAAGCACAAAACCTTTTATTATATATTCTTTTAAAGCCTTAGTTGCCCAAATTCTAAACTGGGTAGCTTTGGAAGAATTTACTCGGTAGCCCACTGAGATTATAGCATCTAAACTATAATGTTTCACTTTATAATTTTTACCATCTGATGCAGTTGTCGAGTAAACCTCGGTAACTGAATTTTCTTCTAATTCATTACTCTCAAAGATATTCTTCAAGTGCAACGAAACATTGTCTATACTGCAATCAAACAATAATGACATTGCTTTTTGTGAAAGCCACACCGTTTCATCCTGCAATAAAACATCAACTCTTACTTCGCCGCTTGGCGCCGTGTATAATATAAATTGTTTTAAATTTTCTTCCATTATTATACTTTTAAAAATCCTAATTCATACACCAAAAACAAATGTAGCAAATTGAGTTTGCCCATTATTAAATATTTTGCCTAAAAACGCCATGCATGGCGTCACTTACCTCAAAGATGAGGTTGCTGGTCCCAAATTTGGCGTCAAGAACGTCAAATTTGGCGTCTGTATACCCCAAATTTGACGTCGAGAACCCCAAAATTGACGTTGCTGATGCCAAAGATGGCATCGCTGACGCCATGCATGACGTTTTTTAGCTATTTCAAAAAAAAATCCCCTTTCAAAACTTTTGAAAGGGGATAAGATATGGTATAAAATTAAGATTTTGGCAACTCATCAGGTGGCGGTGTGGTGGTTCCTGTTCTATTAAAAAACTGTGCCATTTCATTGACCTTTGTTTCAAAGCCCGCCGTTTTTGTCCCAGCTTTATACTGGCTATAGCTATAATCAGTCAGCGCTGCCTGATAATTGTCAAAATCGTGCATGATTTTATTATTATTTAATCCATCAGCAATGTTTTGCAATCTAGCGATGGTTCCTTCAATGAAGGATCGGGAATCGAAATCATTTTGAAATTCAACCCAGTCCACATCATTACTGCTCAATCCAGGCTGGCTCTTTCGGTAGTCAAGCGCTTTGTTGACGATGAGTTTGTTTTGTTCGTTGACGCTTCCATATCGCTTTCGCTCATCAGCTGATAGATTTCTGAACTTGGCAGTTAGTGCGGTTTCTAGTGCAGTTAATGCAGCCGTTGCTGCGGTTTTTTCTGTTGCCGTGTAATGTACGCTGGCAAGATTTTCTAAAGGCATACTGTATAATTTTACGTTTATATGTGTCAAACATACATATTATTATAACAAAATGCTATTTTTTAAGAATTAAAACCGATAATTGTTTTACTCTCTATTTTTACTATCAATAACAATAGTAACTGGCCCGTCATTTAACAAAGAAACTTTCATGTCAGCGCCAAATTCTCCTGTCTGAATTTTCTTCCCTAGGTCAATCAGCATTTGACTAACAAATTTTTCATACAAAGGAATTGCAATTTCCGGCTTAGAAGCTTTACTATAAGAAGGACGATTTCCCTTTTTGGTAGAAGCGTGAAGTGTAAATTGGCTGACAACGATTATGTCGCCGTCAACATCTTTTACAGATAAATTCATGACATCGTTTTCATCACCAAAAATTCTCAAATTGGCGATTTTCCCAGAAAGCCAAGCAATATCTTCTTGCGTATCTTCATCCTCAATCCCAACTAAAACCAGCAAACCTTTAGCGATTTCACTGACTTTATTTCCATCAATTGTAACTGAAGCTTGAGAAACTCTTTGAATAATGGATTTCATTTTTGGGTAAAGGGTTTTAGGTTTAAGGTTCAGGGGAGTAACTTTGCGACTTTGAAACTTAAAAACTCAGTAACTTACTGCTTATTTCTATTTTCGTCGCTTTCAGCTCTTTCATTTGCATAATCATCGGTACGATAATTTTCATCGTCGCCTTCCAAGATTTTCAAGTAGCTGTTGTAGCGCGTCCACGAAATTTCATCTTTTTCTAAAGCTTCTTTCACAGCACATTTTGGCTCGTCTTTATGCAGGCAATTGTTGAATTTGCATTGGTCTTGCAATTTGAAGAACTCTGGAAAATAACCGCTGATTTCTGATTTTTCCATATCCACAATTCCAAAACCTTTGATTCCAGGCGTGTCGATAATTTGAGCTCCAAAAGACAAATCATACATTTCAGCAAAAGTCGTCGTATGCTGTCCTTGCATGCTTTGTTCCGAAATTGTTTTGGTTTTTAAGTGTAGGCTTGGCTCCATTGCATTCACCAAAGTCGATTTTCCCACACCAGAATGTCCGGAAAACATAGTCGTTTTGCCAATCATCAATTCTTTCAATTCCTCAATTCCTTTACTTTCTGCAGCTGAAACTCGAAGGCATTTATAGCCAACTTGCTTATAGACATATTGCATATAAAGCTGTTCGTCAAGCGTATCGTCTTTTAAAGTGTCGATTTTATTGAAAACCAAAATCGTTTCAATGCCATAAGCTTCCGCAGTTACCAAAAATCTATCGATAAAATTGAAAGTCGTCGGTGGATTATTTACCGTAATCAGCAAGAAAACATAATCTAAATTGGAAGCAATAATGTGCATCTGGTGCGACAAATTCACTGACTTTCGAACGATATAATTCTTTCTTTCGTGAATGTGGTGGATGGTTCCAGTAGTTTTATCTGAAGATTCTTCCAATTCATAATCTACAATATCGCCAACAGCAATCGGGTTTGTACTCTTAATTCCCTTCATGCGGAATTTACCCTTGATGCGGCATTCGATGAATTCGCCCGCGTCAGATTTTACGGTGTACCAACTTCCTGTAGATTTGTAAACGGTTCCTGTCATTTTTAGATTTCAGATTTCAGATTTCAGATTTCACAGCAAAGACTGAAAAATTGAGAAAGCAAAATTACGCTATTTACTTGTGAACAGCGAAATTTTGCCTTCAAAATTAAAATTCTAAACTGAATTCGAAATGCTTACCAAACAATTTCAGCCAAAATATCATTCTCTTTAATTTTTCCTAGTTGGATTGTCTTTAAAGTTTTAGTCGTTTTCCCCGCTTTAGTCATATAAATTTCAACCATCACTGTCGCTGGGCCACTTTCTGTCAATTCTCTTTCTCCAAAATAATTCGTCTTGATTTGGTATTTTCCTTTGACCGCATTTCGAATCAAATATTGCTCAGGACCATAACCTTGCGTAAAATCTTTTGAAAATCTTGCGCCAGCCTGCGTATCGCGGTGGCCGAAATAACATTCTTCACCCGTCGGTTCAATAATATGCAAATCTAAATCGACATCCATTAAATTCCAGTTCAATATAATTCGGATATCGACCGGCATTTTTGCTAGATATTTTTTGTCTAATTTACCAGAATCCAAACCTTTGTGTTCTGTCATCAAGCGATTAATATCCATCAAAATTATATCTTCCACACCTTCATATTGACCGCTCATTTCTCCGTAATAATTCACTTCCAAGGCTTTAATTAATTGGTTAAAAGCTTCTTGGTTTTTTCCAGCATCTTCTAAAGCCAAAGCATAATCTCTCAAGCTTTGGGGTTCATGAGCTCTCCATTTTGCAACTTGTTTTGCAGTAAACAAGCCATCTTCAAAAGCTGTCCATTGACGTAAAGTGTAAGTTAAAGTTTTATACAATTGGTGATTTTCTAATCCCAAATCTGCAATATTGCTCAAAACTTGTAATGCTTTTTTCGTATCTCCTTGATTGTAGAAAAAATGCGCTACATCAAAATAAAAACTCGGATTTCTCTCCTGCGATTTTCTTAATTCAAAATACAATTCATATTGTTTTTCTTTCGGAGCTGAAGCCAAAGATTTCAAATATAAACGGTCTGGATTCCAAGATTTTTCTTGATTTTGGGCTATAATTTCGTTGTAAGTTCCTGATTTTGTTTTCACCACAATCACTCCGTTTGCGCCTTGATTTCCATAAATTGCTGTCGCCGAAGCACCTTTCAACACATCTACCGAAGCAATTTCTTCTTCCCCGATTTCATCAAGATTTCCATCAAAGAAAGCGCCATCAACAACCATCAAAGGTTTGTTAGATGCTGTCAAGCTCGACATACTTCTAATCGCAATCACATCGTTATTAGGCGTTTGTTGCACTTCAATTCCTGGAACTTTTTCTGAAAGCGTGACAGAAATATCTTTCATTGGCGCTTGTGAAATTTCTTCTGATTTGACAACAGTATATGAAGATGTAATTGCACGCCTTTTCTCCCTTACATCGTCATCCCGACTTTCTTCACTTTGAGTATCATATCTTTTTATGCCGTTTGCTGTTGTAATCATAACTTCCTGCAAATTTGATGAGTCATCTTCCAACTCCACATTGACTTCATTATTTCCTCCAACGTTAACCGATTTTGACTTAAATCCAACATAATTAAAGGTAAGAATACTATTTTCTGATGCTTTAATTGTATATTTTCCATCAATATCAGTTTGCGCACCTTCATTGCCCGAAACCACTTGAACACCAGGCAATGGCTCGCCATTTTCATTGACAACGCCCGAAATAAATCCTTGCTGGGTGTTTGAATTTCTTCTTGAATTTACTCCAGAATTTGTGGTTGTTGTATTTGGTCTATGCCCTTTTTTAGGTTTTGGCTTTAGTTCTAATTTTGGCTTCACATATTTTATATCTTTTTTCCACCAAGAATTTAATTCGGCAAAATAGCGCTCCACATTCTGCCAATTATTTTTCTGCTGTGCCAATCGGCTATCATTTTCTTGTTTTTTTATTCTATCGAATTCAGTTCGCAATTCCGTTGGGGGAACAATATCATAAGCGATATAATCTCGAATATTTTCCAAAACTATTAAAGAAGTATTCTTTGTAATAATTCCGTATTTCTTGCCCAAAAGTTCAATTTCTTCGGAGTTTTTAGCATATTGCAAATCAAGATTAGCTATTTTTTTCTGTGCCCAAAGTTTCTCAATATTGACATCTTCCGTCTTTTGAACAGAAGCATCCAAAGTAATTTTTCGTTCCAAAACCGCTCCATTGCCATAGCCAAATAACAGCGTAATTTCATTCTTCGGATTCAAAGAAATTCCAGAAAAAGAAAAACTTCCCGAAACCGAACTTCCTGTCATTGGAAACAAATCTGTAATTGTATAATTTTCTTTTATTCCTAAAAATTTCAAATTATTGTTGGTCAATTTATCCAAAGCATTGTCTAAATTCAATTGATTCAAATTGATGAAGTTCCCGCCAGTTTGCATTGAAGAAAAATTCAAAAAAGCAAAATCTGCCGAAACCGAAGATGTAATAGTATAAACCGATTTTTTAGTTTGAGGTAAATTATTTTCGCTCAAAGAAGACAATCCGTCAGAAAAAAGCAAGTATTCATCGTGGTTCGGAAGATTTATTTTTGAGAATCGCGTTCCTCCGTCATACTTGGTATTTTGTAAAACAACTTTTAATTCAGACCAATTTCCATTAGAAATCTCAAATTCTTTTTGCTTTTCAAAAGTGTAATTTAAAAGGTATAAAGTGACTTTTGTGTTTTTTATTTTTTGGAAATAAGCTTCCAATAAATCTAATTCCTTTTTCAAATCTCGCGTTTTTGCACTTAAGGAATTGTCCCAAATCAATCCGATAGAACTCGGATTTTTCTTCGCAATTTTATTTCCGTCAATAAAAGTATTTCCATAAAAATAATGCTGACCGCCAACATTTTGCATTAAAATACTCGGCACATTTTCCTGAATCGGAATTTTGAAAAGCAATTTTTCTGAAGGTTGATAGTTTTCCTTTTTTACCGAAGCCTGAAACGATTGGTTCCATTTTGAAAACGTAATTTCTTCTCCAGAATTTTCAGCAACAGTAGGCGCTGAAGCACTTCCCAAAACCGAAACATTCATCTCAAATTTATCCAACTTTTTAGGATAACGGCTAACCAATTGGTACGCCAAATTATTTTTATCAAAAGCAGAAAGTTCTTCTTCATAACCAATAATTACGATGCGTTCGCCATTTGGCATCAGCGGATAAATTCGAGTTCTAAAATTATTTCCATCGACTTTTTCTAACAATCCAGGGTCAACTCTTCGGTGTTCGATCGCCTCAAAAACCTGTTTCCCTTTGTTTTTATTTACCGGAACCGCTTCCCGCATTTTGCCATTAATATCAATCGCATATCTTGAAACTGAAACATTTTCCGGCAATGGAAAAATCAATTCCGCTTCCATCTGGCGATTGCTCGAATTGAAAAAATGCATTTCGGCAGTCGTGTAAGCGATGTTTCCAACGACTTTCACATTGACCAATAATTGGCTCATTCTGACTTTTTCAGAACCTTCGCCCTTGACCGTAAATTCTGGACTTTGAGCAAAAGTTTTAACTCCTAAAAACAATAAAATAAACAATAAAAATCTCAAATTCAATTGAAATTTTCTAGCTTCCGATGGATTGATTTCTGATTTCATAACACGAACTTTAAGGTTGTATATTATGATAGAGCAGAAAAAGATACTAAAGGTTGGGATGAGGTTGATTTATTTAAAAAAAAAAGCCTGCAAGTTGAATTGCAGGCTTATTCAGTTCGTCATTGCGAGGAACGAAGCAATCTTTTCCCGTGTATCGACTTAGCGGTAAACTAGATTATGTGATTGCTTCGTTCCTCGCAATGACAGTAATTATTGATTCAAAACTTTCTCTTGATGACTGATACTTTCTTGGTGAATTGCTTTGAAAATCCTTAAAATAAATTCTTCGCTCAAGCCTTTTTCTTCGCCTTCAAGAATCATTTTGCCTAAGATTTCATTCCATCTTTTATTTTGCAAAACCGCTACGTTTTTCTCTCTTTTCAACGCTCCGATTTTGTCTGCAACAACCATTCTTTTGCCTAAAATCTCTAATAATTTCGCATCATATTCGTCAATATCCACACGAAGACGGCTCAAGCTTTGGTTGTAATCAGAACCTTCTTCAGTTTCTTTTCTAACTTTTAAGTCCTCAAAAATCTGTTTTAATTTCGTCGGCGTTACTTGTTGCGCAGCGTCACTCCAGGCATTATCTGGGTCGATGTGTGTTTCGATAATCAATCCGTCATAGTTCAAATCAAGCGCTTGTTGTGAAACTTCCTGAATCATATCGCGCTTTCCGGTAATGTGCGAAGGGTCGCAAATCAAAGGCAAATCTGGAAAACGGTTCTGCAATTCAATCGCCAACTGCCACTCTGGAATATTTCTGTATTTTGTTTTTTCGTAAGTTGAAAATCCTCTGTGAATCACGCCTAATTTCTTGATTCCGGCATTGTACAAACGTTCCACACCGCCAAGCCACAAAGCCAAATCAGGATTTACAGGATTTTTCACTAAGACAATTTTATCTGTATTTTTTAAAGCATCAGCAATTTCTTGAACCGCAAACGGATTTACGGTCGTTCTCGCGCCAATCCACAAAACGTCGATGTCGTGCTCCAAAGCCAATTTTACGTGATTTGCATTTGCCACTTCTGTCGCCATCAGCAATCCTGTTTCGGCTTTTGCTTTCTGCAACCATTTTAAACCGATGGCACCAACGCCTTCAAAACCACCCGGACGTGTTCTTGGTTTCCAAATTCCCGCGCGGTAAATGCTGACGTCAGAATCTTTTAATTCGTGTGCGATTTTCAGCACTTGTTCTTCGGTTTCTGCACTGCAAGGTCCTGCGATTACTAGCGGATGTGATAAATTGAAATCATCTAACCACGTTCTTAATTGTTTTGAATTTTCCATTTTTATTTTTTGTATTTCTTTGGCTTTCCAAAGTTAGTTATTATTTAGTTTTTTCTTTTTAATCTGCGAATCTGCGGTGTATTTTAACGCAAAGTCCGCAAAGTTTTTTCTCAAAGATTTGAAAGCTTATTGCTTAAAGCTTAACGCTTAAAGCCTTAAAATTGCTTCGCTGATTTTTTCTTCCTTAATACATAATGAGAATCGGATGTAACCTTCGCCGTTGCTACCGAAAATCGTTCCCGGTGTGATAAAAATGTTTTTTTCTATTAAAATGCTGTCTATAAATTCCTCGGAAGATTTGATTCCTTCTGGTAATTTTGCCCACACGAACATTCCTACGGAGTTTTTATCAAACGTACAATGCAGTTTTTCTGCCAATTCAAAAATCAGATTTCTTCGCTTTGCATAAATTTCGCTTTGCGCATCAAACCATTCTTTTCCGCATTTTAAAGCTTCAATTGCGCCTTTTTGGATTCCGTAAAACATCCCGCTGTCCATATTGCTTTTTATTTTTAAGATGGCATCGATAAATTCAGATTTGCCGGAAACCATCCCGATTCGCCAACCTGACATATTAAAAGTTTTGCTCAAAGAATTTAATTCCAATGCAATATCTTTGGCACCGTCCACTTGAAAAATTGACATCGGATTTTCGTTCAACACAAAACTATACGGATTGTCATTGACCAAAACAATTTGATGTTTCTTCGCAAAAGCAACTAATTTTTGGAATAATTCCAAATTTCCATTCGCTCCTGTTGGCATATTTGGATAATTAATCCACATCAATTTTACCTTTGACAAATCTTGTTTTTCGAGCAATTCTAAATTCGGTTGCCAATTATTTTCATCCAATAAATCATAGAAAATTGATCTTGCTCCAACCAAATTCGTCACAGAAGAATATGTCGGATAACCAGGATTCGGAATTAAAACTTCGTCGCCTTCGTTTAAAAAAGCCAGTGAAATGTGCATAATTCCTTCCTTCGAACCCATCAAAGGCAAAATTTCTGAATCGATATCTAGCGAAACATCGAATTGAGTTTTATAGAAATCAGCAATGCCTTTTCTCAATTCTGGCAACCCTTGATAACTTTGATATTCGTGTGCTTTATCATCATCCATCGCCTTTTTCATCGCCTCGATTGCAGTTTTCGGTGGTGCCAAATCGGGGCTTCCGATTCCCATATTGATGACCGGTTTTCCTTCAGAAATCATCTGGCGCACTTCACGAAGTTTTCTTGAAAAGTAGTATTCTTCTACTGTTTGTAATCTTTTTGCAGTCTCTATCATATTTTTAAAATATCAATTTCAATGGCAATATCAATTTCAAATTTCAAAAGTTATTGGTTCAAATTTGATTGTTTTTTGTAATTGTTATTGCAATTGAGTTTGTTATTGTTTTCCTTTTTTGTATTCACCCAAAACCTTGAAATGCGTGGTCATTAATTCCAAAATTGATTTTGCTTTTTCATAATGTTTGTACTTTTCAAAAACCACATCCACGAAAAAAGAATATTGAAACGGACTCTCAATTATCGGCATCGACTGGATTTTCGTCAGGTTCAATTTGCAGTTGTTCATAACGTTTAAAATCGTAGCCAAACTTCCCGGCGTGTCGTCCAATTCAAATTTAATCGACGCTTTGTTGATTTCTTCTTTTGGTAAAACTTTATTCTGCGTTTTTAAAATTACGAAGCGCGTTTTGTTGCTTTTTATCGTATGAATTCCGGATGCCAAAATATCCAAACCAAACATTTCTGCAGCAATCGGACTGGCAACTGCCGCGATATTTTTCAACTGATTTTCTTGGATTCTTTGCGCTGTTTCTGCCGTATCGCCACTTTCTACCAATTTTATGTGTGGATAATTTTTAAAGAATTCGCCACATTGCAAAAGTGCGATTGGATGCGAATGAACTTCCTTAATATCTTCAATTTTCTGCCCAGGAAAAACCATCAAATTCATGTGAATATCCAAATAATATTCGCCGATGATGTGCAAATTATTTCTGTCAATCAACGCATAATTTGGAATAATCGAACCCGCGATTGAGTTTTCCAAAGCCATCACGGCTTTCTGCGTTTTATTTCCGACAAGGCTGTTTACCAAGGCATCAAACGACATACATTCGTCTAATTCCAAGCTTTCGCTAAAATATTCGTTGGCAACTTGGTGATGAAACGAACCTTTGATTCCTTGAATTGCAATTTTTGTTTCCATACATTTTGGGCAAAAAAAAATCCCGATGTGAGTCGGGATTTTATATTGAGTTTATAAATTTCTATTTAAATAACAACACAACAATCCCGTTTCTTACTAAAGAAGAAATAAAAAGAATTGCTAAAATAAAGACGATTGCTTTGCATTTTTTGTTTTGTTATTTGGCTAATGTAGAAAATTTTGTTTTAGGTTTTACAAAAGCTTTTAAAATTTTAATATTTTTTTAGACTACAACGTTTAAGAAGCGAAATTAATTTTCACCAGAATAGAATTCATAACTCATAACTAATAATTCATAACTCCTTTTTATTACTTTTGTTCAAAATCACAAATTATGTCAATCGAAGTTACATCAATTTCAAAAAATTACGGAAACCAGAAAGCCTTGGATAACATTTCTTTTTCAATTCAAAAAGGTGAAATCGTTGGTTTTTTAGGTCCAAATGGTGCTGGAAAATCGACGTTGATGAAAATCTTGACAACTTTTATTACTGCTGATTCTGGAAAAGCTTCTGTGAATGGTTTTGACGTTTCGACTTCTCAAAAAGACGTGCAGAAATCGGTTGGTTATTTGCCAGAACACAATCCGTTATATCTTGATTTGTATGTTCGTGAATATTTGGCATTCAATGCTGATGTTTATAAAGTGGCAAAATCTCGAATTGAGGAAGTGATTACAATGACTGGTTTGACACCTGAAAGTCATAAAAAAATTGGGCAATTATCGAAAGGTTATCGTCAGAGAGTTGGATTGGCAACGGCTTTGCTTCACAATCCTGATGTTTTGATTTTGGATGAACCCACAACTGGTTTGGATCCGAATCAATTGGTTGAAATTCGTGAATTGATCAAAAATATTGGGAAAGACAAGACTGTTTTTCTTTCCACTCATATTATGCAGGAAGTGGAAGCGATTTGTGACCGCGTGATTATTATCAATCAAGGAAAAATCGTGACGGATAAGAAATTAAATAACTTGATGAGTGAAAAAGAACAGGTTATTGAAGTAGAATTTGATTATAAAGTGGAAGAACAGTTGCTGAAAACGATTCCGAATTTGACTTCGCTTGTGAATACGCATGATATGATTTGGGAATTGACTTTTTCGACTTCAACAGATATGCGTCCGGCGATTTTTGATTTTGCGCATGATAACGGATTGAAAACGCTGCAATTGAATTTGAAGAATAAGAATCTGGAGGCTATTTTTAGAGATGCTACTCGGAAATAATTAGAACACAGATTTGCCTAGATTTCACCACGAATTTCTCGAATTTACACGAATTTTAATTTCATGGATAAACCAAATGTCCTTGGTATAATTGTGTGACTTCAATAATTGGCGGTACATTTTTTAGGACAATATTTCCTGTGCTGTAAATGGTTCCAGAAATTTTATTTATTGGATTTACTATGATGTCGTTGGAGCTTCTCTGAAAGAACGAAACTTCATCTGCTATCAATTCTGAACCGTCGAAACGAGCGTTTCCATCGTAGAAATTTACACTTAAATTTTTTGTATTTCCAGTGATTTTAAAATAAGATGATTCGTTGTCTTCGATTGTCAAGCTTAGGCAGTTTACCTGAAGCTCAAAAGTTCCGGAGGCAGTGTTGGTGAATATTCCAGATTGTAAAGTTAAGGCTGGAAAAGTCAGGATTCCATTTGATTTTACTGCAAATTGTGAGGAAGAATAGATGTTTACCAATGTTGGGGTTGTGACATACACTTTTGTGTCGTTGTAATCTCGAACCAAATTGCATCCATTCGAATTTCTTAGAAAAAGCTGGCCTTCTGAAACTTCTGCTTTGATTCCGGAGATTAAGTTTTCACCTGATTCGACAATGACTTTTGTTTCCGGGCCTTCTTTTAGGATTAATTCAATTCCTTGCGCGATGTTTATTTTATCAAAATTTTGAAGTTCGAATTCTTTTAAAATTGTGGTTCCTGAAGTCTGGAAACAGTCGTTTGCATTTTCTGAATCACAAGAAAAAAGGACTATTGAAAATAGAAAGATTATGGTTTTAAATAGGTTTTTTTTCATCACGTTTTGTCCAAAAGTTTAAAGAATGCCTAAAGTTTTTAATCTAGCCCCGATTGGCGGCAGTAGCTTTTTTTGATTTTTCTTCAAAAAAACTACTGCAGAAAGCGGGAAAATGGTGTATTCTCTCACTTGCGATTCGCTTCAAAATATTATAATCGAATTCCGACTCCGAATTCTATTGCTTCCGCTTTTGCGCCGTGGGTTTTTAACGCCATTGATGCAAAAATTTTGTCGCTAAAATAATATTTTAAGCCGACCCGTTGGTAAAATGGGCCGAGATAATCGAAGGGCGAATAAACGTAATATCCGGCTTGAGTTTCAATGGAAAATCGGTTGACAAAAAGCTCGTGGCCAATGAAAATTCCGACTCTTTTATAATCTGTATTTGCATCAACATGTTCGTTAGGATAAGCAATCGATTTGAATTTTATATATTCTTCAAGGTATTTTGAAGCGAAGAAATCGGCTCCGAATTGCAATGCACTCTTTCTCGAAATTCTCTTGTCAATATTTGTTGAAAGTACATAAAATGGAAATTTTCCGCTTCCGATAATGTCGCTTTCATTGACTCCAGAGCGGAAGGAAATATTGAATTTGAACGGCTGTTTTTTGTAATTTGCAGTGTCTATTATTTGCGTCAAGCGCTGGTTTTTCTCTTTTTTATCAAAAGAATAATTTAAGCCTAGATTAAATACCAATGTATTTGTACTGGTATTTGGAGACTCGATATTAGCATTTGAATGGTGGAAAAAGCTTAATCCGGCTTGAATTCCTATGTTTTTAAAGAGGTTTTCTTTTTGATAATTCAGCATGAAATAAGTCGAGGGCATCCATTTTGAGCCGTAAGCCAAATTGCGGAAATTGGTTTCTTTGTCGTAAGGATTTGTATTGTAAGCGATTCCTTGGGCAACTCGAAATGTCAGATTTCGATTTAAAAAGTAAAAATTATAGTGGCCATAAAATCCGTATAAATCGCCTAAAATTTCATTTTTAGTATTCTCATAATGGAAGGAACCACCGTAATCTGGGAAATTATAAGTCGATTCCCATTCTTTGCTTCCAAAAGTTTTTTTGTTGAAACTGATGAGAATTCCTTCAGGATGTTCGGTGATTAAATGACGGATTGTATTGTTGTGAGGCAAAATATTTCCGTAGAAATAATTGGCATCAACCGTGAAAGAAGCACCTTTTTCTTGACAAAAAGAAATGGTAGAAAATAGCAGGATTAAGAAATAGAGTTTTTTGGTTTGCACTTTTTTGTTTCGAGTTGATGTGCCAAAAATAGCTAATAAAATGAACCTTGCAAGAAAGCAGGCTATTTTAATTTTTGAAGATACATATTGACTACATTTTCCAATCCTAAATAGATAGATTCAGAAATTAGCGCGTGGCCGATTGAAACTTCTAATAAACCAGGAATGTTTTGCTGAAAAAACTGAATATTGTCTAGGCTTAAATCATGTCCGGCGTTGATTCCTAAATTTAATTCGTTTGCCAATTTTGCAGTTTCTATATAAGGATTGATTCCGTTTTTATTTCCAAGGCTGTATTCGTGGGCAAAAGCTTCAGTATATAATTCGATTCTCTCGGTTCCGGTTTTTTTTGCGCTTTCGATCATTTCTAAAACTGGATCTACGAAAATCGAAGTTCTGATTCCGTTTCTTTGAAATTCTTGAATAATTTCCTTTAAATAATCTTGGTGTTTTATCGTATTCCAGCCCGCATTTGAAGTAATGGCATCGTCAGCATCTGGAACCAAAGTCACTTGCGTTGGCTTAACTTCCAAAACCAAATCAATAAATTTTCTTTCAGGATTTCCTTCAATATTAAATTCTGTTGTCACGATAGACTTCAAATCTCTCGCGTCTTGATAACGAATATGGCGTTCGTCTGGCCTTGGATGAATCGTAATTCCTTGTCCGCCGAAACGCTCGATATCTTTGGCAACTTGCAATAGATCAGGAACATTTCCGCCTCTTGCGTTTCTTAAAGTGGCAATTTTATTGATATTTACGCTTAATTTTGTCATTGGAATGCTTTTTGAGAATAATTAACTAGTACAAAAATACAAAGTTAAACACGGTGTTTTGTGCTATTTTTTGATTATTTTGCATCCATTATTGACATTAGGCTATGACAGAAATTACAGATTATATCAACAACGATATCAAGGCGATTGCCATCGATGAGTCTATTGAGACAGTTCAAGATTTTTTTGCAGAGCTATCTTTTTCACATTTTCCGGTTTTGGAGAATGGGACTTACTTGGGAAGTATTGCTTTAGATGACGTGGAAACTTTTGATACTGACAAAAATGTATCTGATTATCGTTATACTTTGGAAGGTTTTTATGCTAGAACAAACATGATTTGGCTGGACGTTTTGGAGGTTTTTGCCAGAAATCATACCAGCGTAGTTCCGGTTTTAGATGATAATAATAGATATGTAGGCTATTATGACATAACTGATATTGTCAAGTTTTTTCACGAAACGCCATTTTTGAAAGAAATGGGGGGGATTATTATCGTAGAAAAAAGCGCCAGTGATTATTCAATGAGCCAAATTGCCCAGATTGTTGAAAGCAATAATGGAAAGCTTCTTGGATTATTTGTTTCAAACGTAGAAGCTGACAACGTTCAAGTTACCGTAAAAATTACTCTTGGTGCGATGAACGAGATTATCCAAACTTTCAGGCGCTATAATTATGAGATTATTTCTGAACATCAAGAAGATAATTATTTGAATGCCTTGAAAGAACGTTCCGATTATTTAGATAGATACCTTAATATATAGCAATTAGAAAATTGGTTAATTAGAAAATTAGTCAATTCCTAAGCTTTTCAAAAATATCTGATTATCTAATTACCAAATTATCTAATTAAAAAAGAATGAAAGTAGCCATTTACGGTCAATATTATCAAAATAGCACCGAACCAATTATTAGAGACATTTTTGTTTTTTTTAATAAAAACAATGTAGAATTGGTGATTCAAGATGATTTTCTTGCCATGCTTTATGAAAAGAAAATCATTGCGAAAGAATATATTACGTTTCATGATTTTCATGATTTGCCTAACGACGTCGATGTTTTAGTGAGTATTGGAGGTGACGGAACGATTCTTCGCGCGGCAACTTTGGTAAGAAATTCGGGGATTCCAATTTTAGGAATTAATGCCGGAAGACTAGGATTTTTAGCTACGGTTCAAAAAGAAAATATCGATGAGCTGATGCAATTTATCATTGACAAAAATTATACTTTGTCCCCAAGAACTTTGATCAGCTTAGAAAGTTCTCCGAATATCTCTGAAATCGAAAACTTGAATTTTGCCATGAATGAAATTTCAGTGAGCAGAAAAGATACGACTTCGATGATTACGATTGAAACTTATTTGAATGATGAATATTTGAATTCGTATTGGGCTGACGGATTGATAATTTCGACGCCAACAGGTTCCACGGGATATTCTTTAAGTTGTGGCGGACCAATTTTGACTCCTGATGTAGAAAGTTTTGTTATCACGCCAATCGCGCCACATAATTTGAACGCCAGGCCTTTGGTGATTCCTGACAATGTGGAAATTAAATTGAAAGTTTCTGGTCGAGAAGAGCAATACTTGGTTTCTTTAGATTCTAGAATTGCTTCTATAAATAATGATACGGTTTTAACGATCAAAAAAACTCCTTTTCAAATTAACATGGTTGAATTGCCTGGCAAAAGTTTCTTGAAGACGTTGCGAAGCAAGCTGCTTTGGGGAGAAGACAAAAGAAATTAATTCTACCTTAATATACTAATCACTGCTGAACTTTCGTTTATTTTAGACGAATTGAGACTTCTATTTGCCTAAAATTAAGGATATTTAAGATTTTAGGTGCTGAAAAGTGCTCATAATTGTTATATTTGCACCCTTATTTTTTCCAAATAAATGAATCGGATACTAATCACTTTTTTCTGTTTTTTCTGTTTTTCTATTTCAAATGCGCAAATCCATGAGATTGGTGTTTTTGCAGGAGGAAATAATTATATTGGAGACATTGGGCCAACAAATTATATCGCTCCAAATAATGCTGCATTTGGTTTGTTGTATAAATGGAATAAAAGTCCGCGCCATTCATGGAGAATCTCTTATATGCAAGGAAAAATTTCTTCAAAAGATGCCGATTCTGACATGCCAAGCCGAAAACAAAGAGACTTAAAGTTTGAAAATGATGTAAAAGAATTATCTTTAGGCCTTGAATTCAATTTTTTTGACTTTAATTTGCACGAATCTGGATTTTTGTTCACGCCTTATGTTTATTCTGGGCTGAGCGTTTTTGGATATTCGGAGCAATTTTTTTTAGGAAAAGATTTAAGAGACGATTATCAAACGGTTTCATTGGCAATTCCGATGACTGTTGGTGTGAAAACTAGAATTGCTGAAAAACTGATCCTTGGATTTGAAGTTGGAGCAAGATATACTTTTACAGATAATCTTGACGGAAGCAATCCTAAAAATGATAATTTTGAAGAATTAAGATTTGGAAATATAAATAGCAATGACTGGTATGTTTTCACCGGTTTTACTCTAACCTATACCTTTGGAAACAAACCCTGCTACTGTGCAGAATAAGATGAGCTTACTAGAAACTATAGACAAAAACAACCTCCCAAAGCATCTGGCCATTATCATGGACGGCAATGGGCGTTGGGCAAAACAAAAAGGAATGCTGCGGGCTTTTGGTCACGAAAATGGTACAAAATCTGTTAGAGAAACTGTTGAAACGTGTGCCAAGCTTGGTGTTGAAAATCTTACTCTATATGCTTTTTCAACTGAAAATTGGAACCGCCCAAAATTAGAAGTCGATACTTTGATGAAATTGCTTATTTCTTCATTAAAAAATGAACTTAAAACGTTAGTTCAGAATAATATACGATTACATACAATTGGCAATTTTGAAAAACTTCCAAAATCTGCTCAAAAAGAACTTTCCGATGTAATTGACAAGACAAAAGACAACTCAAGAATGACGCTAACCCTTGCTTTAAGCTATGGCTCAAGAGAGGAAATTCTTTCTGCAGTCAAGAATATCAGTAGTAAAGTTAAAAATAATATAATTTCAATAGACGCTATTGACGAATCAATTATTAATCAGCATCTTTACACGCAAAATTTACCAGACGTAGATTTATTAATAAGAACCAGTGGCGAACACAGAATCAGCAATTTCTTACTTTGGCAGATAGCTTACGCAGAATTGTACTTCACAGATGTATTGTGGCCTGACTTTAGAGAAAAAGATTTATATGAGGCTATCATTAGTTATCAAAAAAGAGAACGAAGATTTGGAAAAACAAGTGAACAAATTAAATAAAATTTTAATGTTAGATAAAAGCATTAAACTATTCTTAACCGTATTAGTTTTAGGAAATATTTTTCAAGCAAAAGCCCAAGAAAGAGTACCATTCGATCAAGGAAGACAATATATTTTAGGTGACATAAAAGTCATTGGAAAAATCAGCTATAATGAACAAACTGTAGTCACTTTTGCCGGCCTTCAAAAAGGTCAAAAAATTACGGTTCCGGGTGAAGAAGTCAGCAATGCGATTAAAAAACTTTGGAAGCTGGGTTTGTTTAATGAAATTGATACTTATATCAACCGAATTCAAGGCGACAGCATCTTTATTGACATGTATATCAGCGAGCATCCAAAGCTTAGCGAGGTCAAAATTCAAGGTGTAAAAAAATCAAAAATAGAAGGACTTATCAAAGATAATTCTCTTACAAAAGGAAAAATTGTCAATGAAAACCTTATTACGACTACCAAAAATTACATAGAAAACAAGTATAAAAAAGACGGGTTCTATAATACTAAAGTAAGCATCAACACTATTCCAGATACTACTGCTGGAAACGAAGTGAAAATGGTTGTCAATATTGATAAAGGCAAAAAAGTAAAAGTCAGCGATATTGATTTTGTTGGTAATGAAAAATTTACCGACGGAAAGTTGAAAGGCGCGATGAAAAATACAAAAGAGAGATTTCCGTTTCGTTTTTGGAAAGGCTCTAAATATATCAAAGAAAAATACCAAGAAGATTTAACAAGCATTGTTTCTAAATATAAAGAAAAAGGATATCGTGACGCTAGAATTGTCTCTGATTCAATTTCTTATAATAAAAAGAACAACACGATTGGAATAAAAATAAACCTTGAAGAAGGAAGAAAATACTATTTTGGAGATATAAAATTCCTTGGAAATACTATTTATTCTGACCAAGGATTGCAAAGCATGCTGGGTATCAAAAAAGGAGATGTCTACAATGGTGTTTTGCTTCAAAAAAGAATTGCTGATAAAACAAAGCCTGATGGTGAGGATATTACCAATTTATATCAAAATAATGGTTACCTTTTCTCAACAATAAATGCAGTTGAAACTAGAACGGCTAACGATACGATTGATTTTGAAATCAGAATCATGGAAGGGCCGATGGCTTATTTCAATAAGATTTCAGTCGTTGGAAATGATAAAACAAATGATAAAGTAATTTATCGTGAATTAAGAACGAAGCCAGGCCAAAAATATAGCAAAGAACAATTGGTAAGAACCATTCGTGAGATCGGGCAATTAGGATTTTTTGATCCAGAAACAATTGAACCAAAATTCTTAAATGTTGACCCTTCTGCAGGAACTGTTGATATTGAATATCATCTTACAGAAAAAGGATCAAGCCAGATTGAACTTCAAGGAGGTTATGGCGGAGGCGGTTTCATTGGAACTTTAGGACTTTCGTTTAATAACTTCTCTATCAAAAATATTTTCAATAAAGAGGCTTACAAACCGCTTCCAATGGGGGATGGGCAAAAATTATCTTTGAGACTTCAAGGAAGCAGTTATTTCCAAACTTATAGCTTGTCGTTTACTGAGCCTTGGCTTGGAGGAAAAAAACCGATTCAGTTTTCGACTTCATTGTCACACAGCAAGCAGTTTTTATATTCAGGATATAATGATGTTGACAGAAGCAAAAGCTTTAATATTACGTCATTATCTGTCGGAATTGCAAAACGTTTGAATGTGCCGGATGATTATTTTACACTTTCTCAAGCGGTGAGTTTCCAATATTATGATTTGAATAATTATAATACAAACTTGTTTACCTTTGGAGACGGAAGTTCAAGAAACCTTGCTTATACTATTGGTATAACTAGAAATAATAAAGGATTGAACCCGATTTTCCCAATTTATGGATCGGAGTTCACCATTACTGGAAAATTCACGCTTCCTTATTCATTGTTTAATGGTGTAGATTATGATAATCTTAAAAATAAGGCAGAATTCCAAAATGAGAATGGAGTTGCAGATCAAGGAAAAATTGACCAGGAAAGATTCAAATGGCTTGAATATTATAAAATTAAAGTCAAAGCAGACTGGTATACAAAAGTTTATGGTAAATTAGTTCTTAGAACTATGGGTGAATTTGGTTTCTTAGGAGCTTATAACAATAAAAGAGGACTTGTTCCGTTTGAAAGATTCTTCCTTGGAGGAGACGGTTTGGCGAATTATTCGCTTGACGGACGTGAAGTTATACAGTTGAGAGGATATCCAAATCAATCATTATCTTCGCAAGATGGATCAACGGTTTACAATAAATTCTCTATGGAATTGCGTTACCCGATTACAATGGCAAACACAGCGTCAATTTATGCGCTGACATTCTTAGAGGCTGGAGCGGCTTATGATACTTTTAAAGAATACAATCCATTTCAATTGCAGCGTTCTGCGGGATTTGGTTTAAGAGTTTTCATGCCAGCATTTGGATTGTTGGGAATCGATTTTGGTCATGGATTTGATCCAGTTCCTGGAGGAATTGAGAAAAATGGATGGGAGACACATTTCATTATTGGACAGCAGTTCTAAGAAATATAATTTTGGCACGATATTTTCTAATACAACAACAGATATGAGAAAACATTTTTTAATACTCTTTTTATTAGCCGCACTTCCTGGAGCGTTACAAGCACAATCACGCGGTATTAGAATTGGTTACATTGATATGGAATATATCTTGGAAAAAGTTCCAGATTATGCTGAAGCTAAAAACCAGCTTGAATTGAAGGCTCAAAAATGGAAACAGGAAATTGAGCTTAAAAGGAATGAAATTACTAAGCTTAAAGATAACCTGAAAACGGAAAGAGTTCTGCTTACTAAAGAATTGATTGAAGAAAAGGAAGAAGAAATCACTTATCTTGAAACAATGCTTTTGGATTATCAACAGAAGCGATTTGGATCAACAGGAGATCTTATTACCCAAAAGGCAGTTTTGGTAAAACCAATCCAAGATCAGGTTTTTACTGCTGTTCAAGATATTGCGACACAAGGAAAATATGATTTTATATTTGACAAGTCATCTGATTTGACAATGCTTTTTGGAGCACAGAAACACAATATCAGCGACAAGGTTGTAAGAGCTTTAACTAGATCAGAAAAGCGCGAGCAATTGAGTAAAAAACAGTTGAAAGATGAGCTGGCTAAGGAAGCAAAAGAAGACATGGTTGATGACAATCCTGAACTTGCTGAAAGAGAAAAAGCGACCGCTCTAAAAAAAGAAGAACGAGCTAAATTGCTAGAAGATAGAAAAACTGCAGCAGCCGAGAAAAAAGCTGCAAATGATGCAAAAAGAGCACAAGCCCTGGCAGATAGAGAAGCTAAGAAAAATGGAGCAAAAACTACTCCAAAAACAACAGAAGAAGGAGCCAAAGAAACTCCAACTGAAGATGAGAAAGTAGGAGAGAAAGAAACAACAACCCCAGTGGCTGAAGATAAAAAGGCAGCTGCAGAGGATAAAAAAGCTGAAGTTGCTGCTGAAAGACAAAGAAAATTAGACGAACGAAAAGCGGCTTTAGAAGAAAAAAGAAAAAAAGTGCTGGCTGATCGCGAGGCTGTAAAATTGGCAAAGGAGCAAAATAAAAAAACACCTCCTGCTGAAAATACCCAAGATAAAGAGAACTAAAAACTAAATTAATATTAATACTTTTTAAATGATGAAACAATTCAAATCCTTATTAATCGCCGCATTGTTATTTATCGGTGCAAGCCAGACTGTGAACGCTCAGGCAAAAACTGCCCATGTAAATGTTGCGGAAATAATGACAAAAATGCCAGCAATGCTTGAAGGTCAAAAACAACTTGAAAAATTGCAACAGACTTATGCGGCAGAATATAAGCCAATGGCTGATGAATATCAGGCAAAAATAAAAAAATATGATGCAGAAGCTGAAACAGCTGGAGATAAAGTAAATCAAGAGCGTCAGGTTGAAGTTCAAGATATGCAAAAAAGACTTCGTGAATATGGTGAAAATGCTCAAAAAGAGCTTCAGAAAAAAGAGCAAGATCTTTTAAAGCCTATTGAAGATAAAATCAAAGCTTCAATTGCTAAAGTTGGAAAAGCAAAAGGATACCAATATGTTTTAGATTCAACTATGTTGCTTTTAGCTGATGGTCCAGATTTGACTGGTGATGTTAAAAAAGATTTAGGTTTTTAATAAGCCTTAAAGTTGACTAGTCCTAAATAATCGATACAGATTATTAAACAAATATATTTAATTAAACACCTGCAAGAACTTTTTTTGCAGGTGTTTTTCTTTTATATGTTCTCATCTCTACTGCATTTTGTTGGTGCAT